>Ga0209538_1000023_pt1 | contig 95232 bp, 100 predicted proteins | sample BarGraNGADG00211_2_FD_184492 | JGI IMG/M metagenome (GOLD analysis project Ga0209538, IMG submission 184492) | Arctic peat soil microbial communities from Barrow, Alaska - Barrow Graham LP Ref core NGADG0004-211 (SPAdes) (version 2) | ecosystem: Environmental > Terrestrial > Soil > Wetlands >... | reverse complement strand
TTTATTGTGTGCCAGTGAGTGGCATATGGATCTTATTGTCATTCCGAGCGCAGCGAAGAATCTTCTAGAATAAATTTTCATCTGGAAGATCCTTCGCAAAGGATGCTCAGGATGACAAGATAAGGCGTGGAAGGCTGAAAAGCCTTCCCTACGCAGGAAAAAAACAATGTTCCTTCCAGCAGATCCCCAAGAAGCTCATTCCTCGTTCGCGTCTAACCAAAGCATGGCTTTGATGAGAATCTTCAAGCCCTGGAAGTACTCATCCAAATGGATTGCCTCATTGGGCTGGTGCACGTTGCCGTGCCCTGGTGGGAAGAAATCCGGCCGGGGAGAGTCACTGTCCAGGCCGAAGCCGTACGCATTGGATAGTTTGCGGGCATAAGTACCTCCACCCATGGTGTAAGGAACCAAATTGGTACCCTTGACCTCGTTCACAATCTCAGTCAATTTGCTAATTAGTGGTGCATGCGGGTCTTTGGGCAGGGCGTCATCAAACCGAAGCACTTCGATGCCGAGGCCGCGTTCCTGGTAGAACGCCTTGAGCTGGTCTGAAATTTCCTGGGCTTTGGTGGTGGCAGGGAAGCGGATATCAAAAGTCAGGAAGAGCTCACGCCCTTCCACGCGGGCGAGGCTGCAAGCATGGCTGGTATCGCCAAGGTCTGGGTCAACCCGGTTGACACCGGCTACATCCCCGTGGTTATCAGCTGCCAGGGTGTGTACCAGCTCCATGACTTTGCGGCCTTCTGCATTCAGCAAGTCGCCGGCCAGCAGCTCCTCCGCCAACTTGGCGATGGCATTCACCCCGTGATCAGGCGTGGAAGCATGCGCACTAAGGCCTTTCGCAGTGACCTTGGTGGCAGGCAGGCTGCCAATATTAGCGGGGTCATTTTCGAAGCACTCCTTAACAGTGATGAAGGCTTCTGCATCACCCGGAACGATATTGACGACTGTGCCAGCGTGCACCGACAGGATATTGGTCTTGGAAAGGTCGACCTTGACGCGGATGTTGATGTGGCTCTTTTCCGCGTAGCAGACTGGGAAGGCAGCATCCGGCACCAAAGAAACGGCTGGCGCAGGGTGGTGCTGTAAGAAGTAAGCCAGATCGCGCATGCCACTTTCTTCATTCAAGCCGAAGAAGAGCAGCCAGTTGTGGCGGGGTTGAGTCTGCGTTAGCAGGTATTCGAGGGCGAACATGGAGCCTACCGCAGCCCCCTTGTTGTCACTGATGCCGCGGCCGATGGCCCAGCCCTCGCGGATTTCCATTTTAAAAGGGTCCCCAAACCAGCCTTCAAGCTCAGGCACAACATCCAGGTGAGCAAAGAGGCCTAACTCTTTGGGGTCAGCATTCACATCCAAACGGGCATAACCGCAGCAGTTATCCAGGTTCGTGCCGCTGAGGCCATGTTTTTTTGCCAATTGCAGCGCTTTTTCAAGCACCGCGCTGCATTCATACCCAAATGGGTCTTTCGCCTCTGGCTCGTAAACAGAAACGCTTTTGTAACTTACCAGTTCAGCCAATTCGGCCAGAATGGCATCTCGATGTTCATCCAACCAACGATCAATCTTGTTATCCATGCTCTCCTTTGCTTGCCAACCATATTTTCAAATTGTACTCGTGAAAAACAGAATGACTGGATTTCAAGCCCAAAATTAAACAAGAACAAGCGCGATCACGCTTGTTGAGGTTGATGAATTTAAGTCCCTGATTGGGTTTAGTCTTCGGTCATGATGTGCAGGATCTCGATATCGGTCTCGCGCATCCCGTCTTTGGCCATGCGCCCGACATTCCTGATCGTACCGTCAACATCCTCACCAACAATGCCTTCGCCGAAGTTGAAACTTTGACCCTGCTCGGCCATGCGGATACCCATCAAGGCCGTTTCCACCGCCATGGCAACCTTGGCAGCGCAGGAACGCTTGGCGCCATCGCAGACCATGCCCCCGATAGTAGAAATGGTATTGGTAACGATCATGCCGATGGTTTCGTCCTCCATGTCTTTAAGGAAAGCGATGCCCGCCCCTGCGCCTGCTGCAGCGCTGACAGCACCGCAAAACGCGGAAAGTTTGCCTATGTAGTTTTTTTGGTAGATGGCAATGAGATTGGAAACGATCAGGGCGCGGTGGAGCGCTTCGCGGTTGGCTCCGAGGTCCTTGGCATACTCGATAACCGGCAAGGAGACGGTCATGCCCTGGTTACCGGAACCGGAATTGATGATCACAGGCAGACTGCATCCGTTCATGCGGGCATCCGAACCTGCCGCGGCGCGAGCCTTGGCACGGCCCGCTGTATCTTCGGGACGGCTGGACCGGAGGATGGTTTTACCGACCTGGGCACCCCAATTGCCGGTCAAACCCTCATCCGAGATGGCCGTGTTCCACTTGATCTGCTGATCAAGCACTTTGGTGAGTTCCGGGTACTGAGCAAAGTCCACGGACCTGGCAAAATCGAGGATTGCGGGCATTGATAGCACAGATTTGTCCAGGTCACCTGTGGTAGTGACAATGGGAGCATCTTCATAGAGCACGATGCCATTTTTTTTGATGGAGGCGATGTGGTTGTGGGATTTCTTCAGGATGACTTCGACCTCGTCACCTTCGGCTTTGGCTCTTACGCGGACATACAGCGTTTCCTCGCCGACAGCTACCTTTACCCTGATGATGTCGCGGGCAACAAGGCTTTCAGCGCTCTGCAGTTGCTCAGGGGTCAGGCCTTCCAATACTTCAAGGTTCTTTTCAGAATGGCCACTGGCAAACCCCATGGCAGCCGCGATTTCGAGGCCAGTCCTGCCACCGGAATTGGGAACAATAACACCCTTGACGTTCTTGATGATATTACCGCTGCACTGCAGCTCCACCTTTTCGGGCAGTCTGCCCAATACCTCGCCGGCCTTTGAAGCAGCCAGGGCAACGGCAATAGGCTCAGTACAACCGAGCGCAGGAATCAGCTCCGTGGTAAGGATTTTGTTAAAGAGTTGGCCGGTTAGATCATGACTTTTTTCAGGCATACATATTCCTTAATTATTTATGTTCATTTCCCGCTGAGTATATCTTAAAAGGTGCCTTAGCTTTCTAAACCTTATCCATAAAAGGTTGTAACCAAAACGGAGATCGCTTGTAGCTTGAGGCCTAAATTTACTCTTTGGTAAACAGAAAAAGGATAAAAGAATCAGACCTTGTTCGGTGGCAGTTTAGGAAGTGTAAAACTAATATCCAAACCACCTTCCTCGCGGTTTTCGGCCTTGATTTTACCGCCTTGCAATTCCACAAATTCCCTGCAAATTGCCAGGCCCAAACCTGATCCTCCACCTGACCGACTGCGCGATTTATCCTTGCGCCAAAAGCGATCGAAGATGTGGCCAATATCTTCTGGTGGGACTCCCGGACCCTGATCAAGAATGTGAACTTCTACAAAATCGCTCAAAGTTACCGCGGAGATCGTGACAGTTGTGTTTTTAGAACCATACTTTAAGGCATTGGAAAGCAAATTATCAATAATTTGCTCTACCCGCGTGGAATCAGCAAAAGCAAGAGTGGTTTTAGCCTGAAGTGAATTCCCCACTGAAATGCCAAGTTCATTTGCTTGAGCTGAGAACAATTCGATGGCGTTATCGATAACCGGGTTCAGGTCAATTTCTTTTGGTTCAATAGCTAATGCGTGTGCCTCCGCTAGAGCCAGAAGCCGCAAATCGCTGACCAACTTCTCGAGCAAATAAGTTTGGTCAAGAGCTGGTGTAATTACTTCCTGAGAAGGAGGGTAAATTCCGTCGATGATCCCTTCAAGTCGGGCTCGTAAAATAGTTAGCGGTGTCCGCAATTCATGGGTGATATCCGCAAAAAAGTTATGCCGCATCTCTTCATCTTGTTCCAATGAAGTGGCCATTTGGTTAAAGCTTTCTGACAAGGCACGCAGATCTTCATCCCGGCTGATGGAGGAAATGCGGGTGTTGAGCTTTCCTTCCGCGATGGCCTTGGTCGCGCCGGTTATTTCGGCCAATGGCTTGATCCAGCGGTTTAGCAGTAAAAGGCCGATGACCATTAGAATCAGCACTGGTACGGCGGAGCGAATAATTACAAAAGGGACAAGCCTCTCCACCACCGACCTACCTCCAGGGTTCGGATCAGGTTGAAAATAAAGCCTACCGATCGTCTGATCAAAAGCCTTCAGTTCGATGTAGTTTTTGGGGTCGACAGGTGTGTATATTGTTTTAGAGTCTCCGGTCGGCTCTTGACCATTATCCAGGATGACCTTGCCTTCATTATCGACGAGCACATTAAAAAGCCAGAGATGTTGCATCCTCGCGCCAGAAAAACTGGTATTACCGCTAAAAATATCTTCTATTCCGCTCCAACTGCCGTGGCCGAGGTAGTATGCTTCCAGTGTGCTTGCGAGGGGCGCATCCATGAATGGGTTTACATTTGCTTCTCCCCGAAGCTGATTCGCAGTCAGCAGTAAGTTGATGGCCAGGGTCAGAAAGAGGACGAGGGTCAGAAAAATAACCGCGTAAACGATAAGCTTGCGGCGGACCTTGCGGGTGAATTCGATAGCCTTTGGATCGTTCATTTCTCAATAAATTTATATCCAACCCCATAAATGGTTTGGATATATTTAGTTTCATTTTCTTTTGGTTCTATCTTTTTGCGCAAATTGCGAATTTGCGAGTCGATGGCACGCTCATAGCTTTCAAAATTGACCCCACGCAGTTCGGCAAGCAATTGACCGCGGCTGAAAATCCGGCCTGGATGAGCAACCAGGATATTGAGTAATTCAAATTCAGTATGCGTCAGGCTTACTTCTTTTCCGGGCAAAATTACCAGATAGCGCTTTCGATCCAAAATAAGGTCAGAAACCCTCACCTGATCAGTCGTTACAATGCCGCTGGACCGTTTCAGGAGTGATTTCACCCTTGAAACCAGTTCTCGTGGACTGAATGGTTTACAAATGTAATCGTCCGCACCAGATTCGAGACCCTGAATACGATCATTCTCATCCCCTTTCGCTGTAAGCATAATAATGGGTACGTCATCCATTTTTCTCAATGTCTTACAGATGGTGAGGCCATCCATACCTGGCAGCATCCAGTCCAGCACGATTAAGTCTGGCGAATTTTTGCGGGCAGATTCCAGGCCTGATAACCCTTCGTTAGCTTCTAAAACAATAAAATCCTCAGCGAGCAAATAATCACGGCAGACATCCACAATGCCTTGTTCATCATCAATGATTAAAATTGTCTTGCGCATCTTGTGACTATTATCATCGAAAATTGGGCAGGTTTGAAGGGTGTACTATCGAATAACTTCTACCCTCCAAACCTGCCTTTGCCTTTCCTCAACTTTAGGAGAATCGTTGAATAAAGTGCTTAGTCATCTTCATCATCATCTTCTGCTTGAACAGAACTACGGCTGGATTGCTCCAGGCTTGACGTGTTTACCGGATTGGATTTTTTATCAGTTATTTGCGGTTGGGATTTGGCAGCCTGTGCAGACGATTCGACCGCCTGATGAGGATGAATAGCCTCATCGGAATCGTCGTCGTCATCGTCAAAATCATCGTCATCTTCTTTGCTAGATATTGATTTTGATGCGTTCACAGCCCAAAGTGCCCTACTCTTCGGTAGCAGCAAAAGAACAATCACAGCTACGGCCAGTACTGTTTCAATAATGGTAAACGCAAGATTGCCTTGGTTTCCGATTCTCATAAATCTGGCAAGGCCAAACTGAGAGTATATGGCAAACGCATTTACAATCAGTGTCAGGAAAGCCAGGACCAAAGCTAGAATTCCAGCCCATTTCTTCTTTAGAACAAGGAAGATTGCACTTATGATAGCCAGAAGCACAAAAAGACCCAATCCTGCGGGTAATAACCAGCTAAATACGGAAAGGCCGTTATTACCAAACTGACGGTTGGGATTTATCCCGGTTTGGCCATTTTGATTAAATTGGCCCTGTCTTCCTGCCTCCGGAGTGCCAAAGAAAGTTCCTCCGCCTCCCATTCCAGGACCGCCATTATTAAAGGTACCTCCCTGACCAGTTGGGGGGGTAAATTGCTGAGAATTTAAACCTGGGCGGCTTAATACAGTCAAAGCCATCATCGCTGACTGAGGATAAGCAAGTTCTCCAATCAGGCTTAGTACTGCCAGCGTGACCAGGCAGATTGCCGCGATCAGTAAAATCGGATTCAATTTCTTTTTTTCCATAAAAGACTCCTGTTTATTCATATTTCAACGCTTCAATAGGCTTCAACCCAGCCGCTTGATATGCCGGGTAGATTCCGAAGACCAGACCCACTACCAGGGCCATTATAAAAGCCAATATCACGATGCTTGGTGTAACCCGCGTTGTCATCGTTCCACTCGCGGAAACAATCCAAGAGATCAGCCAACCGATGGCAACGCCGACTGCCCCACCAATGATTGAAATAGTGAGCGTCTCTGACAAAAATTGGAAAAGAATGACGCCTCTTGTCGCACCAACAGCCTTGCGCAGGCCAATTTCACGCGTTCTTTCCCTTACAGAGACCAGCGTTATGTTCATAATTCCAATACCACCGACAAGCAGCGATATAGCCGCAATTGCACCGAGCAAGGTCGTCATCGTGCTGCTGATACTGGAGAGTGACTGCAGCATTTGCGATTGACTGCTGATGGAAAAAGATTGCGTATCGGTCAAGGTCAGTCCATGCTCACGCCGTAATGTGAAATCAACTGAATTCATTACCTGGTCAATCTGATTGGCATCATTGACAGATATGGACATCCCAGAGAGCGTCTTTTTTCCATTTAATACTGCTTGCGTATTGAAAATTCGTCCATAAGCAGTTTCAATAGGGATCAAGACTACATCATCCTGAGAGCCAAAACTTGTGGATCCTTTTGATGCAAGCACCCCAATAATTAAAAAGTTGTTCCCATTGATCTGGATGTAGCGCCCGATGGGGTTAAGTCCGGCAAAAAGATCTGTTGCAGTACTTGCCCCAAGAACGGCCACTGCACTCTGGCTAAGATTATCTTGATCATTAATTAAGCGGCCGTTATCCAATTCGTAACCGTTCACTGAGAAGTACGATGGTGTAACCCCTGTTATTGAAGTATCTGCAGAGCGGTCTGTAGTGTTTATTTGTGAATTACCCCGATAATAAGGAGCAGCAATGGCTAATTTGTCCACCGCGGCAAGGATAGCTTCAAAGTCGCTGTAATAGAGTGGCTGGCTTTGGCTAACACTCCCGGGTCTCTGAAAAGAACGAGCCTCAGAAACTGTGATTAGATTGGTCCCCATTCCTTTTACCCGGTCGGTGATACCACTGCTGGCGCCTTGCCCGACAGCCATCAAGGCAACAACGGCTGCCACACCGATGACGATACCCAGCATAGTCAGGCCAGAGCGGAGTTTGTTGATATTGATCGCCTTTAAGGCGATTCGAAAATTCTCAAATAGGTTCATTTAGACCGCCTGCTCTTGAACTGGCTCATATTCGAGGAGCTCCTCAGCTTCTGGCCGAGGGGCACCCGCATCAAGCGGGTGCTCTACTGGCCTATCGCTGAATACTTTGCCATCCTGAATTTGGATGATGCGATTAGTGTGCCGTGCTAGAAAAGGATCATGCGTGACATAAATAATGGTTTGGCCCTTATCCCTGTTCAGATGTTGGAAGATGGCAATGATTTCCGAACCACGTTTTGTGTCCAGGTTGCCAGTTGGCTCATCGGCCAGGATCATGGAAGGCTCATTTATCAAGGCACGGGCAACCGCTATTCGTTGTTGTTCACCACCAGAAAGTTGATTAGGGTGGCTGTTCAGTCGGTCTGCCAAGCCTACAACTTCCAAGGCTTCCTTGCCTTTTGCCTGGCGTATCTTTGAAGGAACATTGCTGTAGTAAAGAGGCAGCATAACGTTTTCGAGGGCGGAAGTACGCGGCAGCAAGTTGAATTGTTGGAAAACGAAACCTATTTTCTTGCGCCGAATGGCTGCAAGCTCCTTTTCATTCAAATTTTCGACCGCTTGCCCGTCCAAATGATAGATACCGCGGGTAGGGGAGTCCAGGCAACCTAAAATTGCCAGGAGTGTGCTTTTGCCAGAACCGGAAGGCCCCATAATGGCGACCATTTCTCCATCTGCAATCTTTATGCTTACTTTACGTAAGGCATGAACTTTGGTTTCGCCCAAACGGTAAATCTTGCTTAGATTCTCTGTTTCAATCATATTAGCCTCTCAGCTTAATTTCCGCCGCGTAAAATGCCGCCGCCTGGGAAGCCGCCATTTTGGCCATTCGAAGAGTTACTGGAAGCTGTCGCGGAAACAAAGAGTTCAACCGTAAAACCTTCCTGCAATTCTCCAGTTACTACAACAGTGTTATCAGACAATATTTTGCCGCTGATCACGCTGACGTGTTGACTGCTGCCGTTGGTAACCACGGTGACGTACTCACCATTCGTGTCGGTCTGAATTGCCGTAGCAGGAACAACCAAACTCACTTGGGGATCCCCCATGATCACCTGCACATTCGCAGCTGCGTCCAAAGGTACATTTTCTGGGGCCTGATCCAGTGCAATTTTTACATCATAAGAGCTAACACCATTGGTAACTTGGCCTGTTGCTGAAATTTCCACAACTTTTCCGGTCAATTTCAAGTCTGGAAGAGCGGTTACGGTGATATTTGCGGCCATGCCTGTTTTCATATTAACGACGTTGGTATCAGCCATAGAAATTGTTATGTATAATTTGCTGCGGTCGATAATTGTGGCACTGACATGAGTGGGTGAAACAACAATGCCGGCTTCATCACTAATTTCAGCGACTGTACCATCGACGGGTGAACGGAGATTGACTGCATCCACCGTGCTTTTTGCTTGATAATAGGTGATCAATGCATCAGAAACCTGATCTTGAGGCAGAACCTGACCTGTAAGGACCGCCAAGTAATTGGAATCATCCAGTAATTTTGCCTGAGCCACTGCGATTGCGCTATCCCAAGCCTGAATGCTCGTTCCTGTAGCCAATGACTTGTTATAGACCAAGTCTGAAGCGGCGGTAAGCATGGTGGAATACGCTTTATACCGTTCACTTGAAGCTTGGTTAATTTTCTTATTTAGAGCCGTAATCTCATCCTGTATCTTTGGAGTTGGCAGAGCAATCAAATCGTTATAGATGATGAGCTTGTCTAAATAATCTTTTTGGGTCTCATAAAAAGCTTGATAGTAATCATTCAATTTTTGTGCTTTAGGCTGGTAAGGGTTGTTGGTAACGTAAATCGCTGTATTTAGAGTAGCTTGATCATCTAAAACTGCTTGCTTTGCGGCCGCCAATGCAGAGGGAGAGGTCAGTTGCACAAACTTCATCTGGGTAAGCTTGAAGCTGTCTGGGAGGGAATTTTGGTCCAAAGTCATCAGAACATCATTGACCTTGACTTGCTGACCGACTTCAACAGCGACCTTCCCGATGGTACCGTCAGTCGTCCAGGCCGCGGAAGAAACTTGCCTGGGTGCGATAACCCCGGAACCTTCAAAGGTATTGGGGATTGTCACTTTACTTACCTGGCCGTAACTGGTTGCATTACTGGTGCTTGTCGGTGTTGCGTTGCAAGCATTTAGGACCAGAAGAAATATGATACTCAGGGCAAAAGGGATTCTTAAATGTTTCAATTTCATATTTACCTCGACTAGTTAATGATTTGATAAATAAAAGCATAATGATTAATTGTCGAGAAATTATGGAGGGTGATTTAGAAGTTATTAAGCTGAATGAAATCTAAATAACTAATTGACTTTTAGTGGAGGTAGGAACTTGGATTTGTAAAGTTTACCCACTTGAGTAGGTCATTTCTCAGGCGGTAAGCAAAGTGCCTGCAAATGGGGGTCACTTTCTTTTCAGCTTTAGATTATTGAATCCCTCGCACATAGAGTAGATAAGTGCCGCCAAGGTACAGCAGGATCAAGAGCAAGGCATCCAGTTCGATAAACCAAATTTTACGTTCGAGACGGCCAAGTGTGCCTACCACCCCCAGGATAGTCATCAGCAAACCAACCATGCCTGCCAGGATAAAAGAGGGGTCAACTGCATGGAAAAAGAGAGCGCCAGCCAGGAAGAAATCCGCGATGCCAATGGACATCATATTAAACATATTGGAACCAAACAGGTTGCCAATGGCCATGTCGTCTGCGCCGATTTTGCCAGCAGAGATAGTGGAGACCAGTTCTGGCAGGGAAGTAACAAATGCCACCAGCGTTGCACCGATGAATGTGGTGCCCAAACCTGAAATTTCGGCAATCCGGGTGCTGGCGGAGACCATCCAGGGAGTAACGAGGAATAATACAGCTACTGCTCCGCCAAACCAAATGATGGCTGGTTTGAGTTCGGGGGTGCCTTCCGGAAGGTCGGCTTCGGTGAAGCTAAGCGACATCTTTTTGCTCTGCTTGCTTATTAGTCTCAAGGCGAACAGATAAACCGCCACCATCATCAGTGAATCCACTCCAACCCGGAACTTGCCAAAGTTGAGCGCAAAAGGCAGACGGGCAACCAGGAAAAAGACTGCCAGGGCAATCATGAGACTAGCTAGGCTTCCAGTGAGGGCATGCCTTTCGGCATTCTTGCGGGTGAGGCGCCGTTGGCTATGCATTATGTCGAGAATTGCCAGGATGAGGATATTCAAGGCATTGCTGCCAAAGAGGTTACCTGCGGCTAGATTGGGCTCACCCTGCAGGCAGGCGGTGACGGTCGTGAGGACTTCTGGCAGGGAAGTAGCAGCCGCAAGCAACAAAGTGCCCACCATCATACCCCCCAGTTTTGTGCGTAGGGCGATGACATCGCCATATTTCGCCAGTTGCATTGAAGCAAAAACGATGATTATGGCGCTAGCCAGGAATTCAACCCAGACCATGATTATTCCGACTTCCTTTTCTTGAGTCCTTTGGTGATAGTTAGTGGCCAGGCCGCAAAAACGCCTGTCCGGCCATCGTCGAGGTCTCCCACAATACTTTCAGCGGCTTCCAAGGCTGCTTGGATTAGAGCCTCATTCTCAACTATGGCTATCAAGGTCTGGTGGCTGACTTCATCGGTGTAGAAAGGAACCGCAAAACGCATAGGAACAAATTTGTGTTTTACCCGCTGCAAGCCGGTGCTTTCAATGATCGTGGCACCGGGAATGCCTGCTTTTTCCCAGGCATCCAGGACAGGAAAAAGCTGATCAGGGTCATCCAAAACAAAAAATATCATAAACATTATGGCCTCTTTCTTAAGGTGCAGAAAATACTTCTGACCAATTGTACCAAGTGAGGAAAGATAGGGGTTGTGAGGGATGGAAAGCCAGGCACAGACCTGGGCGGGCACAATATCTGGCATTCATGTTGCAACAGAGTCTGTATCCCGCCTTAGGGACAGGAGGCTTGTTATGCGTCATTTTCTTGCTCGCTGGTTCAGGAACACCGTATTCCTTTCCATTATTCTGACTCTGCTGAATGCCTGTAGTCTGCAGAGCCCACGCTATCCCGCTGCGCTTTCGCAAACCGCCAAGAGCGCCTCAGAAGGTACCGCTGTCCAATTTTTGCCCTTGATCGCGGCTATAGTGCTACTCTTGACCGCTTTGGGCATCGCCTATTACTTTTTCTCCAGAGGTGATCTCAAGAAGTGGGTGGACGAGGGTTTGTCTTTAGGCAGGTCCAAGGTCGACCAGACACGCTTCAAGGCCCAAAAAAGGCGCACTGAATCTGAACAAATGGAACTCTTACGCACCATTGGGCATCAGGCTTGGGATGCGCGGGTGAGCGACCCGAGTTATGGGGAAGAGTACGGCCAACTGGAAGCACTGCAGGCACAAGCAGGACCCATGGAAGAGGTGGTCAAAGCCGTCCAATTGGAACTGGCAAGAGCGCGGGATGCCCGCAATAAACTCAATTTAGCTTATGACCAAAAGATGAAAGAGCTGCAAGTACAGTTGAACCAGATGAACGACAGCGTGAGCCTGTTGAAATCGGAACAAAACAAGGCCCTGGCCACTCTGCGCAAAGCTGATGAGCAAAAACAATCGCTGGAAGCCGAAGCCCATGGTTACGAAATCCGGATTGCCAACCTGCAAAATTCTGATCTGCCTGATAAAGATGCCCAGATTGGTGGCCTGAACAACAGCATCGCCACACTGGGGAAGACCATCTATGCCCTTGGCGATCAAATAAGTGGACTCAACTCCCAAAATCAAAAACTTGCAACTGACCAGGGTCCTTACCTGGTGCAAATTGACAACCTCAAGTCGCAGATGGATCAGGCGACCAATGAGCACAAAGATGCCCTCTTACCGCTCGACCAGCAAGTGATTAATTTGGACAACAACCTAAAAACCCGGCAGGCTGAGTTGGTTGCTGTCAAGGCAAAAATGACCCCGGTCATCGAAAGCCTGGGACCAAAAGTGTATACTTCACGGCCGTGCGCTCCAGCGTTGCAGGATATTTATCAGAAGTTGGATATCAAGAAAGAACAGTTAAGTACAGCAACGCAGGGCTATGACCTGGCCAACTCGAGGTTGGTCTCCCAGGATAAAGAAATGCTGCGGAATTTCTGGATTACAGTTGGGATTGGCGTACTGGTGCTTTTGTTGCTTGTCGTGCTGCTTGTGATGGCTTTCTAAGCCGTAAATCGTAGATACCTCAATAAAAATAAACGGTGCAGCCAATCGGCTGCACCGTTTTGTCCTACGCAAAGTGAAAGCTTAAATTTCTTCGTCGACGATAACTTCTACCAGCTTGAGAAACTCTTTCCATTCTTCTTTAAAGAAATGTAAGGTCACATTATTCAGTTCAAGATGATAAGTGGTTTCGCCATCCGGTTCTTCTGCTTTCCAAGCCATGAAGTTTTCGGTCTCTGCGATAGTGGTGGTAACAGGTTCGATGCTGCTTACAGATTTTTTGTTTTCGTCTGCCATTTTATTCTCCTTGGTTTTTCTGATCTGATTATCCCAAGTTTTCACTCGGATTACAAGCGAATGGATTGTTAATTACTCAGTTATATATTCTTTAAGTGTTTAATCCAGTTTTTGAAGCTATTAACAGTGAAAAGCAGAGCTTTTGAGAAACCACGTGTAAACTTCGCGAATCGCAAGAAGGATTTGGTCTTGGTCCTATCTAGATATTCCATGCCTTCCCAAGGGTCATTGTCCATCAATTTTTGAATCACATAGTGACCGGCCAGTTTGGCAGTTGCCAGGATGGGAGCATTCAGGATAAGGCCAAGTAGGCCAAAAAGCTGAGCACTCACCAGTGCAGAAATCATAATGGCAGCCGGATGCACGGAAAGGGCATTGCCAATCACTCGGGGTTGTAAACCATTATCAATATATTGGTCGATCACCAAAGCAATACCGAGTACGATAAGCATATAGGTTAATGGTTGTAAGCCGAACGGGGTTGGCCTGAGCACAAGGGCAGCCGTACCAAAGGTAATCCAGGTAATCCAGGCACCCAGATACGGGACGAGCCTGCCTAAACCGGCTACTAAAGCCAAGCCTAAAAAGTACGGGAAGCCCAGGATCGCCAGCATGAGCGAATAGAGCCCTATGGTAAAAGCAATGACAGTGAATTGTCCGCGGATAAACGCGTTCCAGATGCGGTTAATCTCCAGGGTGAACTTGCGGAAATCGTAAGCATAACCCGTAGCTACAAGAGTCTCGCTGGGATTTGATCTCTTTTTACCATCTCCAACCAGAAAAAGTGAAAGGACATAAACAATCAGAAGTCTGAACATTGTGGAACCAACGAAACCAACAGTTTTAGTTACTGCAGTCCCGGCTGTACCTACCAGAGATTGCATTCGATTGAGGATTTCCTTGGATAACATTTCTGTATTAATCACAGGAATCTGAAAGGTGAAGGGGCCAATGATTAATAACTTGCCAGTCAATTTGCCGGCCAGATCATTGAGCCCACCCAAATTATCATTGATCAACTTGAAAATATTCTCAGCTTGATTGATGAGGAAGCTCCCTCCCCCCGCGATCGCGCCTAATATCACCAGCAAAAACAGGAAATAGATGATGGCAACAGAGAGTCCCCAACTGAGCTTGAGCTTATTGCTTAGCCTGCGAATCGTTGGTTTTAATAGGAAAGCGATCAGGAATCCGATTAGTAGCAGGCTAACGTATTCTTTAAAGTAGAACAACAGGATGAAGAAGCCGACGATGAGTAAGAGAGCAATGATCAGTTTAAAACCCGTTTGCCATCTTGGCGAAGCTTGATCTTCGGGTCTTTCCTGCTCAACCGCCGGCACTTTTTGTGGACTGATTGAAGGTCTACTGTTTTTCTCTGCACTCATGTATTTATTGTAATGGGAATAGTCGCCGGCAACAAATCTTCTGCTTCTTTTGTGGAAGGGTTCTTTTTGGGACTTGGCGTAATTATCGTTTAAAATAAAGGCTGATGGAGAAAGGATTACCGATGAAATATCGTTCATTTGGAAAAAAAGACATTCAGGTCTCTGCTTTAGGGTTTGGCTGTATGCGCTTACCCGTAATTGACGACGATAATAGCAAGATCGACAAAGACGAGGCTATTGGCATGATCCGTTATGCCATTGACCACGGCGTTAACTATGTGGATACGGCTTGGCCGTACCATCAGGAAACCGGCGAAACCGTGGTTGGAGAAGCCCTGAGGGATGGTTACCGCGAGAGAACATACTTGGCGACCAAACTGCCTTCCTGGTTAATTAATTCTCAGGATGACATGCAGCGGTTCCTTGATTTGCAGCTGCAGAAACTGCAAACGGACCATATTGATTTCTACTTGCTGCACGCGCTAAACATTCACGCCTGGGAGAACTATCTGAAGCACAAGGTCTTTGATTGGGCAGAGAAAAAACTGGCCGAAGGTTCCATACGCAACCTCGGGTTTTCTTTCCATGACCGGTATCAAGCTTTTGAAACCATTTTGAATGGTTATGATGCCTGGGATTTTTGCCAGATTCAGTACAACTATATGGATGTGCAATACCAGGCCGGCCAAAAGGGGCTAAGAGCTGCAGCTGAAAAGGGTTTGGGTGTGGTGGTCATGGAACCGCTGCGCGGCGGCAAGCTGGCCTTGAACCCGCAACCTCCCGCTGTACAGGCGATCTTTGACGCGAGCGGAAAAGATTGGACGCCGGCCGAGTGGGCGCTGCAATGGGTCTGGAACCAACCTGAAGTTTCGCTGCTGCTCTCGGGGATGAGCAACATGGAGCAAATGAAACAAAATATTGCATCGGCCAACCGTAGCGACATTGGCACTTTGAGCGAACAGGATGTGAAAGTGCTGGATGCCGCTCAGGAAGCCTATAAAGGCCTTATGCCCATTCCTTGCACGCATTGCGAATACTGCATGCCCTGCCCATCCGGTGTAGCCATCCCAGATATTTTTGAGATTTACAACAACGGTAAAGCCTACGAGAAAAAAGAACAGGCAACCTTTGACTACAATCGCCATATCCAGGCAGAAAACAAAGCAGACCAATGCGTGGAATGTGGCCAATGTGAAGGGCTCTGCCCTCAGCATATCGAAATTATCGATTGGCTCAAGACGGTCCACGCGGAACTGTACGAAGCGCCCCAGTGATTTCTCCGGAAATGCAGCGTTTGAGCCAGGCAAATAAAGGCGCGGATTTAAGGGGACAGAAGAGAAGCAGGACCTGGCTAATTGTTGTAGCCGTCCTTGCTGCCATAGCGCTTGGTTTTTGGATAGCGCTCACCCCGCCGGGTATCTGGGCTAAGTTACGCCTGATTGGTTACGCGGTTTGCCATCAAATTCCCAGCCATTCTTTCTTTGTGGCTGGGAATCAGTTTCCACTGTGTGCGCGCTGCACAGGCATGTATTTGGGTTCCCTGCTCGGCCTTGGGTTCACCTGGCTGCAGGGTAAACGCAGTGGTTTCCCACCGCTCTGGGTCTGGGTTATTTTTGCCGTCTTCTTTCTAAGTTTTGCTCTGGATGGCATTAATTCGGCCATCGGACTGTTGCCAGGCTTCAGACAGGGTTACCCCTCTCAAAACTGGTTGCGGCTGGCAACCGGGCTGGGCATGGGTCTGGCGATGGGTTCGCTGCTGGCAGTAGCCTTCACCCAGGCTATCTGGAAAGATGCCCTCGATTCCAAGATATTTGCGCAGGGTCGGTACTTTCTAACAATGGTTTTGGCCGCGTTAGTTGCAGGCAGTCTGATTTTGTGGGCTCCTACGCTGGTGAAGCAGTTCCTGATGATCTTGAGCACAATGGGGGTGGCGGTAATGTTGACGCTAATCTACAGTGTTCCGGCCAGCATGCTGCTTTTTGGGCAGTCGAAAGTTTATAATTATCAGTCCTTATACCTACCACTCTTGATCGGCTTTTTGTTGATGACCTTACAGTTGGGGGGCTTGGCCTACTTGCGTTTCGTGATCACCGGGACTCTACTGCCAATAAACCTGTGATTATATACGGCCGGACCTCCTGCCTTTGCTATAATTAAGCCAGTTAACTAACAGAAAGATTTATGGAAAGCACAATTCTTGGTATTCTTGGCGCTTTTGGCCTCTCATTTTCGGCGGGCTTGAATGCTTATATTCCCCTGCTGATGGTTGCCTTGCTGGGCAGGTTTACGGACCTTATCCAGCTGGTAAAACCCTGGGACGCGCTTACCAGTTGGTGGACAATTGGCGTACTGATTGTATTGGTAGTCGTGGAAGCCTTCGCGGACAAAGCCCCTTTACTGCACCACGCCAACGACCTCATCCAGACCTTAATCCGCCCGACTGCCGGAGCCATCCTGTTTGCTGCCAGTGCCAAAAACATTACAGAAATCAGCCCAGTGCTCTCGGTTATTGCGGGTATTATTGTTGCTGGCAGCGTGCACGTGGCTAAATCTGCCGCGGTGCGGCCGTTGATTTCAGCTGCCAGCGCGGGAACGGCCAGCCCGATTGCCAGTTTCATTGAAGACATCCTGGCCACAGCCCTATCGGTGCTTTCGATCGTACTGCCAATCCTGATGCTGTTCTTCCTGATCCTTACACTCTGGTGGGTGATTTGGATCGTCAAAAAGTTAAAGCGCAAGAAGAACCGGGTTGCCGAATCCTTCTGAGTGCGCATCAATTAGATAAGATAAGAAAGGAATAATATGTCATATCAAAATAATTACCCTGTTGAAAAAAAAATCTCAATTCTCGCCATTCTCAGCACCATCAGTGGTGCCGCCAGCTTCTTTGTCATCCCCTTGATTGGTGCCATCGCGGCCCTGATTACCGGCTACATGGCAAAAAGCGAAATCAAAAAGAGCAATGGCATGATTGAAGGTGAGGGCTTTGCCGCCGCTGGGATTGTGATGGGTTGGATCAACATTGGTCTTTCCATCATGGTCTGCTGCCTCATCATTTTGGCCGTTGTGTTTATGGGCGCCTTTTCCTTCCAGATTTTCAAATAGCACTGGATGGCTGCGAGACCCAATTCGTCTGGAAAATGATCACGAAAAAGGCTGCCTTCTGCACGATGGCAGCCTTAGCTATTAATTTGAACTGGGAGTTTCGGTTGACCTAAGCCCGAAACCGTTCGAGCAGCTCCAAGAGGATCTTCCAGATCTCAGCGTAGCTTTTCCAATCCAAATTGAGAAGCGCAAGTTCATCCTGATCGAGCAGAACGAACTGCTTTTGTGGGGTGACCAGGAGATCCAGAGCCAGATCGGTCCAGATAATTGTCTGCCCAACAAAATGGGCGGGGCGGCACAGATTACAATACCAGAATTTGATCTGGCCACTGGGCTGCGCATGAATCTCGAGGATGTTGTAACCCTTCAGGCTGCTGTACCATTCGAGATATTCGTCCCCATCCCGCAACCAATAATCCCCAAAGATTTGCTGGTCAAAATTACCAACAGCGTGAATAAGCCTCTCATCCCGGGTGGCTCCAACCAATTCCCCCCAGTAGTGCATTTTTAAAGAACCGTCCAGAAGGTATTTCCGGACTTCAAGTTGGGACGGTGCGAGTTCCAGTCCTGTGCCGATCAGGTGGGTAAACACTGTAAGTCCTGCGGCGCAAAGGCGGCAAAAACGGCATCCCGGGGAGCAAAAGTGAGCAGGTTAAAGGCTTTCAGGTGTACGCCATCGCTGAACTGCAGGAGGACCTCATTAAAGATGCCGGTGAACTTGCAGTCCAGCACAAGCGCAGGGAATTCATTCAGCGCCTGGGTGGGGGTGGCTGAGAGCGTTATTACTTCCGGCCGGATGAGTAAGTTTGAGGGGCTTGTATTCTGGCAATCTACTTGCATAACGAGCGTGCCCAACCCAGTTTGTATCCGGCCTGGACTCTGGGGGTCAATCTGCGCCTCAATCAAATTGCCGAGATCAAGAAATTCCGCCACCCAGGCATTGGTAGGGGAACGGAAAAGCTCTTGCGGGCTGCCCGACTGGACAATCTTGCCTTGATGAAGCAGTATCAGTCGGTCCGCGATGGCAAAAGCTTCTTCCCGGTCGTGGGTGACGTAAATTGAAGGCATACCCTGTTGGTGCAGGGTCTGACGAATTTCTTCCAAGAGAACCACCCGCAGGGAATGGTCAAGTGCACCAAGAGGTTCGTCCAGAAGCAGCAGGCGCGGTTGCGGTGCGAGCGCGCGGGCCAGAGCGACACGCTGCTGTTCACCGCCAGAAAGCTCGGTCACGGAGCGGTTGGCAAAGCTTTCCATGCGTATAGATAAAAGGGCGTTACTTACTTTGCGGGCAATGTCGGCTCTGGAAAGTCCCTGCATACGCGGCCCGAAAGCGACATTCTTTGCCACCGTGCGGTGCGGAAAAAGGGCGTAATCCTGAAACATAAGGCTGAAATGACGCTTGTAAGGAGGCACGTCGGTGATATCCGTGCCATCCCAAACCACACGACCGCTTTCGGGGTATTCCAGGCCGGCAATGATGCGCAAAAGTGTGCTTTTGCCGCTGCCGCTGGAACCAAGCAAGGCCAGGATTTCGTGCTCGCGAACCTCAAAAGAAACACCGCTTAGCAGCGGTTGATGGTTGTAAGACTTGACGATATTTTGCAGTTCCAGCATCAGAAGAGTTCCTCTCCCGGTAATTTTATTCTTTCAATCAGGAAGATGCCAGCTCCGCAGGTGATCATGAGCAGGGTAGCCATCGCCATGGCCTGGCCGTAATTGAGGGCCCCGGGTTGGGAGATGTAGCGATAGATGGCCACCGGGATGGTTGGGTTGGAAGGTGTACTGAGGAAGCTGGTTGCGCCGAACTCGCCGAGGGAAATCGTGAATGCGAAAATGGCAGCCATGAGTAAAGGCCGCAGCATCAGGGGTAAATCGATCTCCAGCCAGGCACGCAAGGGGTTGGCACCCAGCGCACGCGCGGATTCGCGTAAGTTGGCGGGAATATTGCGCAAAGCCGGCAGTAAGGTACGCACCACCAGGGGCAGTGCCAGCAGGGAGTGGGCAATCGGCAGAATCCAGGGAAAACCTTCCTGGATAAAGAAACCGCGGTTGTAGGTGAGCACAAAGCCCAGGCCCAAAGTGATGGCACTGGCACCCAGCGGTAGCATGAAGAAAGGCAGCACCAGGCGGTTCAGCGCGCCTTCCTTGACCAGCGCATAGCTGGCCAGAATTCCCAATAAAACGGAGATCAACACCGTTGCCAGGGAAAATTTGAGCGAATTGAGAATGGCAACCAAAGGCGAAACGTAGAAAATAGAGCCTGTACGGTTCTGGAAAAGTTCCTGGTAAAAACGCAGGGTAAAACCGGTTTGGAACTGCCCGCGTTCACCACGGGCTGCTTCGAGTGCCACCACCGAACGTGAAGCAAGGCTGAGCAAAGGGGCTGCGATAAGAACGAGCAGGCATAAGACACTGACCAAAATGAAAAGCTTCTCGTGGATGTTTCTTGGTTGGCGCAAGGCGTTGCTTTCGGATTGCACCGCATATTTACCAGTCCGTGCTGTACCAAGGCGATCGTGCAAGGTGGAGATCAGTAAAGTACAAGCCAATTGGATGATGGAAAGCAATCCGGCTTGGGGCAGGTTGAAATAGTAGAGCGCCTGCTGGTAGATGGCCACATCCAGGGTGGGTTGGGTTGGATTCCCAAGCATAAGGACGACGCCGAAACTGGTGAAATCGAAGAGGAAAACCAGCAGCAAGGCCCCAGTGAGTGCAGGCCTGAGCATGGGCAAGGTGATTTCAAAGAAGCTGCGGAGGGGGGTGGCACCCAGCGACCTGGCTGCCTGGCCGAGACGCGGGTTGAGCCTGCTCCAGGCAGACCCGACGATGCGAACCACCAGCGAGAGGTTATAGAAAACATGCGCCAAAACGACGGCGGTGAGGGTGCCCTGCCACTGGATCGGTTGTGTTTTGAGCCCAAAAAGATCAACCAGAGCCAGGTTGAGCCATCCACGAGGACCGATAAGCGCGGTGAAAGCGGCGGCAACCACCACGGTGGGCAAGATGAATGGGATAAAAGTGAGCGTTTGCAGCAGTTTGCGGCCGGGAAATTGAAAATGGGAGAAAAGATACGCAATGGGCAAGCCGACCAGCAAGGTAAAGAGGGTGGAGAGTGAAGCTTGTTTGAGCGTGAAAAGCAAAGGCTGGACGGTTTTGGAAAGGTTCAGGTTTGCCGAACTACTAAAGAACTGGGGAGAAAAAATCAGCGAAAAAATAGTGACCAGCGGGCGGTAAAAGAACGCCAAGACAAACCCCAGCGGCAATAACCAGAGCAATGTGGCTTGAAAGGTTTGATTCCGCCGATGTTTTATAATTTCCAACTTAGTCTGCTACTTCATCATTAGTTCTGTCCAGGCTTCAATGTAGCTGCTGCGATTCTTCGCAATCTCCTCAGGGGAGAGCGTGGCGGGCACTGCAGGTACCTGGCTTTGGTCGATGAAATCCTGGGGCAATTTGGCATCCTTGATGACTGGATAGACGAACATCTGCATGGGCATGTCTTCCTGAAAAGGCAGGCTGAGAAGAAAATCAAGAAATTTCTCAGCAGCAGCCCGGTTTTTTGTGCCTCGGATGATCCCGGCAAATTCGATTTGGCGCCAGCAAGTGCCATCGGCCGTTATTGACGCGGTGGGGGACTCAGCTACTTTTGGATCGGCATAAATGTATTCAGCAGCTGGGCTGGAGGCGTACGAAACCACCATGGGCTGGGGGCCTTTACCGGAAGAGGCCGAAAAATTGGTGTAATAAGCCGTTTCCCAATCATTGACTACAACCACATCGTTCAGCTTCATGGCTTCCCACCACTGCATGGCATTTCCCTGCCCCATGCTGCCGATGGTCGCCAACAAAAACGCGAGGCCGGGCGATGAAGTGGCCGGATTTTCGACTGCCAACAGCCCCTTATATTTAGGATCAGTCAGTTCAGATAAGGAAGTTGGGACTGCAAGCTGATGTTCCTTGAAATAGGTTTTGTCGTAATTAATGCACACATCGCCATAGTCAATGGGGAGTGCACCACTTTTTGGGTCGAGTTTGAGGGCGTCATCCACTTCCTGCAGAGCAGGCGCGGCATAGGGTTCAAAGAGCTCATTCTCCAGTGCTTGAGAGAGGAAAGTGTTGTCCACCCCATAGAAGACATCCGCGGGTGGCGTGCCGGCTTTACTGCTGAGAATTAAGGTATTGAGGGCTTTGCCAACATCACCGCCTTTTACAAAATTGACTTTGACCCCGGACTCTGCCTCGAATTTCTCGACTACTTCCTTGGTGACCGCGAACGAATCATGGGTCATTACGGTCAAGGTGGTCAGCTTGTCGTTGTGGGCTGACTCAGTTGGATTGGTTTCAGTTACGGGTTGCGGGCTGGGCAGGGCAGCCTGACAGGCGGTCAGGATCAGGGTGGAGGCAAGCAAGAGGGTCAACAATTTTTTCATGAATTAATCCTTTTTTTTAATGTTCCTGGCGATGGCGGATGAAGAGCAGTGCCCCCGTTTCGCGGGAGACGGAGACATATTCCCCTTTGGCAAGATTGCTAATGCCCCTGGTTCGCCCAGAGAATAACGTTTCTCCGTTCAGAGGATATTCCAGGCCTTCGGAGCGCACACCTGTAACGTCCCCCTGCCAGGGAATGAGTGAAATCAAGTCGCCGGGCGCAGTTCGGGTTGCCCAGGTAAAACGTTTGTCATTCAGAAGCAAAATTTCGGTTTGCCCGTCATCAAAATGCAGGAAAAGGTCCTTGCTAACAGGATGGTTGAGGAGTGCCAGATTCCCAAGCGAATGGTCCAGGCGCCCGCCCAGTCCAAAAGCAATCAAGATTTCATGAAATCCGCGTTTGGCTCCTTCAAGAAGCGCAAGTTCCAGGTCGGTTTGATCTTTTTCAGGCGGAAAGCGCATTGTTTCCACGCCCCGTTCAAGGCATTTGTGGAAGTCGTTGGGATCAATGGAATCCAGGTCACCCACCAGCAAGTCCGGAAGGAAACCGCGTGAAAACAGGTGGTGCAAGCCGGCATCCACCGCAATCAGGTAGTCGTCAGTAGAAAACTTGAGGTTCCCTTTTTTGGGGTCGATCCCGTTGGCAAAAAGTACTGCGCGGCGATCACTCATAATCAAAACACCCTTCTCTGGGAAGGGTGTTGGAAAGTACCAAGGCATCCCTTCGCCAGCATTATCTGGAGCAGGTTATGCGGGTCGGAGCAGGTGGTGCTCCCTCTCAGCCGATGTCGGCTCCCCGTGTTTTCTTTAGTTTACCATTAATCGGTCGGCAAAAACCTCATCATGTGTATAGCCTGCAAGCATGCCTGGCAGCAGTCTAATGCGTCTGACCACCCTCGGCCACAATATCAACGGGCGTGTCGATAATGGTCTGTACGGCCACTTCAAGAGCACGGGTGATATCAAGTGAGGACATGGCAGGGGCGTTGGCGCGCGTGCGGAAGATTTTTTATTCCAAGTTCCTGCCGGGTTCTGCTTACGAAAAGTCAGAATGATTTGACGAGATGGAATATTACGGCTATGAAAGCCAGCTGCATCCAAGGCGAGCTCAGTCCATGACCCTGCTTATCCCCTTGAAGAAGAAATCCTAAATATCACTTGTCTTTTTAAAACCTCAGTTCATTGCGCCAATAATAGAAGAGGATGAAAAGTAAAAATTGCCTGCCGATGGGGATTCAGACAATGGATCTATGGCGCTTTACTTAAGTAACTGCACCGCAAAAAATCTAGTACTGGTGGATTGTGCTTTTATAAAGTATAATGATTAGTTCAAATCCAACAAAAATCAATTTAAACTATTGACTCTCGATCCACTTTGGCATATACTAACAATTTGCGCTCTACTCACAAACTTACGCGCTGGCCTTACTGTGCCTGTGCGTTTTATTCATTGTTCAGGAGAAGTGAATGACTGATCTGATGCTCCCAAAGAATTACGCCCGCATCCCCGTGGGACTCCAACTTCCTGACCTTATTCAGGTTCAACTTGACTCCTTTAAACGCCTAAAAGACTATGGCTTGGGTGAACTCTTCAACGAGATTTCCCCGATCGTATCCTACCAAAACCAATTACGGTTGCACTTCCCAAGTAACACTCCGCTTTCCCGGGAGTTCGGTCTTAGGTATTGGTTTGAAACACCCAAAACTTCCATTGAGGAGTGTTTGGAACGGGATCTTACATATTCCTGCCCGTTATATGTCTCTGTCCTTTTGGAAGGTTCTGACCTGGCAGAAAAGGTCAAGCAGGATATTTTCCTCGGTGACTTCCCTGAGATGACCGAAAAAGGTACCTTTGTCATCAATGGTACCGAGCGCGTGGTTGTTTCCCAGCTAATCCGTTCCCCTGGCGTCTACTTCGAAGCCGATTCTGACCGCTCAACCGGCCGACCAATGGCCACCGCTAAAATGATTCCGGATCGCGGCGCATGGATGGAATTTGAGACTCGCAGAAACGATTTCATTATCCTTAAATTCAATCGCAAGCGCACTGTGCCGATCACCATTTTCCTGCGTGCTCTTGCTGGCGTAGATGACGGCATGCTTGATAACCCCCTCAAAGTGGGCACCAACGAAGAAATTCTTGGCCTCTTTGCGGATGTCGATAACGACCCCGATCATTCCTATATTCAGTCTTCGTTCCAACAGGAACCCAACCTGAGCGAGAACGCCAATCACACAATCGCCCAGGCAGCCATGATTGAATTCTTCAAGCGCTTGCGCCCTGGCGAACCACCCACCCTGGACAATGCCATCAATAACATCAAAGAACAGCTCTTTGACCCCCGGCATTATGACCTGGAACTGGTAGGCCGTTACAAGCTCAACCAGAAACTGGACCTGAGCGATTACGTGCCCAGCAACCACCGCATGGTCACCAAATGGGATATTATCCGGCTCATCCGCCACATGATTGAGATTAATAACGGCAGAGCCCGCCCGGATGATATCGATCATCTCGGTAACCGCCGCATCAAGACCGTGGGTGAGCTCATCCAAAACAAATTGCGTGTCGGCCTGCGCCGCATGGAACGTGTTATTAAAGAACGCATGTCCATCCGGGATGCCGGTACTGCCGCTTCCCCAATTTCTCTTGTCAACATTCGGCCGTTGGTCGCTTCGCTGCGTGAGTTCTTTGGTTCAAGCCAACTCTCCCAGTTTATGGAAGAAACCAACCCACTTTCTGAACTGCGCCACAAGCGTACCGTTTCAGCTTTGGGCCCTGGTGGTTTGCGCCGTGAACGCGCCGGCTTTGACGTCCGGGATGTGCATACCAGCCACTATGGCCGCATCTGCCCGATTGAAACCCCTGAAGGCCCAAACATTGGCCTGATCGGCCGACTGGCCGCTTATGCCCGTGTAAATGAGCTGGGCTTCATCGAAACCCCTTACCGCAAGGTTTACCGCGTTTTGAAAAGCGATGACCCCAAGATTGTCGACCATCTTCTGCGCCAGGATGTAAAAAATCCTAAGACCAAGGAAGTGATTGCGCAGGCTGAAACCCGTATCACCCCCGAATTACAGAAGAAATTGGCCAAATTACCGGTTCAAAATATCGACATCCGCCCATTTGTGAGCGATGAGTATATTTACCTTTCTGCAGATGCCGAGGACAAGTACAAGATCGCCCAGGCAAATGCCCCGATGAATGAGTACAAAGAGTTCATCAAGCGCAATACCTGCCGCTGGCATGGCGAGTTCCTGATTACGGACTACGAAGAAATTGACTTTATGGACGTAGCCCCCAACCAGGTTGTAGGCATTTCAGCCGCGCTCATTCCTTTCCTCGAGCATGATGATGCCAACCGCGCCCTGATGGGCTCGAACATGCAGACCCAGGCTGTTCCACTTTTGCGCCCTGAAGCCCCGATTGTTTCTACCGGGATGGAAGGCGCTGCGGTTGCGGACTCTGGCCAGGTGATTATTGCTGAAGAAGACGGCGAAGTGATTTCCGTCACCGGCGACGCCCTGGTAGTCAAGCAAAAAAGCGGCGACCTGCGCTACTATAAACTGCGCAAGTACCAACGTTCCAATCAGAGCACCTGCATCGACCAGCGCCCCGCTGTCAGCAAGGGTCAACTTGTGCATAAGGGTGACGTAATTGTTGACTCCTCCTCTACTGATGACGGCAAGCTGGCTCTTGGACAGAACGTCCTGGTCGCCTTCGTCGCCTGGGAAGGTTACAACTTTGAAGACGCAGTCATCATTTCTGAACGCCTCGTCCAGGAAGATCGCTATACCAGCATCCACATTGAGAAATACGAATTGGAAGCCCGCGATACCAAGCTTGGACCTGAAGAAATCACCCGTGAAATCCCCAATGTGGGCGATGACACCATCCGCGACCTGGATGAGAGTGGTATCATCCGCATCGGTGCCGAAGTTGGTCCTAATGACATTCTGGTTGGAAAAATTACCCCCAAGGGTGAAAAAGAACTGACCCCTGAAGAACGCCTGTTGCGTGCCATCTTTGGTGAGAAATCACGTGACGTCAAAGACACTTCCCTGCGCATGCCTCATGGCGAGCGCGGCATCGTGGTTGACGTAAAAGTCTTCACCCGCGAAGAGAGCAACGACCTCTCTGCTGGCGTGGACAAAATGGTGCGCGTTTCTGTGGCACAGCGCCGCAAGGTGACTGCTGGCGATAAGATGGCCGGCCGCCATGGTAATAAAGGTGTCGTTTCCCGTGTGCTGCCCGTTGAGGATATGCCCTACCTCGAGGATGGTCGCCCCGTGGATATCATTTTGAACCCGCTCGGCATTCCAGGCCGTATGAACATCGGTCAGGTGCTTGAAACCCACCTTGGTTGGGCTGCCAATAAGCTTGGCTTCCGCGCCATCACCCCTGTATTTGATGGTGCCACCGAGGAAGAAATCGAAGCCGAACTCGCCCGCGCCTGGATGATTGAAGAAGCCTGGCGTGTAACAGGTGAAGAAGCCTGGGATTGGCTCAAGAATATTGAGCACTCTCCCGAAGATATCAAGGACGACGATGAAGTCCGTCTGCTTTACCTTGAACAGAAATTAGCCGGCAAGGGATACGATTTGTACGCCCTGAAGGAAAACCAATCACTTGCCCGCCGTGCTGCCATGAACGAATGGCTACACGACAACGGCTTTGACCCGAAGACGATTACCGCCTTCGCTGAAGATAATATTGCCGTTCCTGACCGTGACGACCAGGACCTGCGCGCTTTATATGCCTGCTATACCCTTTGGTCCAAGACTCTCGGCAAAGAATTTGAAACGGAAGCTATGCTCAAAGCTCGCCAGGCAGCTACCAAGAAGGGCGAACTCTGGACGACCAATATGACCTTCATTGAGATGGACAAGATTGGTAAGAACGTCATGCTCGAAACAGGTCAGCCTGATCCGACCATCGGCAAGCAATTGCTGCGTGACGGCCAGACTGGTGACCACTTTGACCAACCCGTAACGGTAGGTTACATGACCTTCCTCAAGCTCCATCACTTGGTTGAAGATAAAGTGCACGCGCGTTCAACAGGCCCATACAGTTTGGTTACTCAGCAGCCTCTGGGCGGTAAAGCTCAATTCGGCGGCCAGCGCTTCGGTGAAATGGAAGTTTGGGCACTTGAAGCTTACGGTGCTGCTCATACCCTGCAGGAAATGCTCACGGTTAAATCTGATGATGTGATTGGCCGCACTGCGACCTACGAAGCCATTGTCAAGGGTGAACCGATTGACGAACCCGGCATGCCGGCCGCTTTCCGTGTGTTGGTGAAAGAATTGCAATCCCTTAGCCTGGCTGTTGAAGCGATCATGGCAGATGGCGACGTGCTGCGGTTTGGCAAGGACGACGAACGCAACTCAATGCCCCGCATCCCGACCTCCCTGACTGGCGTCGGTTCCGATTTGATGGATAAGATGGATTTTAGCGGCTTGGGCGGGCTGACTGGTGGACTTGGCGGCGGTCTGGGGGCTACCCCGCGCAGAACGTTTTCAATCGCGGATCTCTCCTCCATGACGGCTTTGCCGGATGATAAGGATGAAAAACCCGAGGAACACTAATTCTTAGGGAATCCTATACCATTAATTAATATAGACTACCGCAAGGTGGTCTATATTTTCCTTTCAAACTCGTCATCCTGAGTCATAACCTCAACCCCCCCTTACTTTGTCATCCTGAGGCGCAGCCGAAGGATCTTCTAGATGCAAGTTGCATGGTGAAAAATTTTCCACGAATTCGCCGAGTTCACTTGCGCTTTTCATAATATTTTCCTATTGCTGGTTGTGTAATTGATAAATTTGTAAGAGAGGGCCAGTTGCGTACAAAGCCGGCTTCTGGTCAAATATTAGTCTCTGGATCGCATCTTTCAGCAGTGCCCATTGGTGGCTAATAGTGGTTGCATCGAACGGTTTGAGTTCCTTGAGGAGCACGCCTTTTTGCCGAATTTGTGTATAAAAAGGGATTTGATCTGCTGATCGCTCCGGATTGTCAAAGTAGAGTTGGTAATGGTACGAAGAAAGAATTGCATAACGGTATTTCGCGAGTTCATCAAGGTTTGGTCCTCTATCAAGAGGGTAATCACGTGGTGAGAAGGGAGAAAACCCATCGAAATAGCTTTCGGTTTCGGTGATATCTTCTCTCTCCAAGAACGACAGTGCAATCACACGGGTATCAGGAAGGTTTAATACTAACGATTCAGAAATTCCCGCTAACATCAATAGACCCAAACCTACCAGAAATGCTGACTTCACCAACTTTAACAAAACTTGGTTGGTTTGGAAACGCTTGAGTAGCCAAGCAGCCCCAAACGATGCTATCAAGAGTAGACTGGTGTACATGGGCAGTGCCCAGCGTTCAATGTTTTTACCAAGAACACTTAGAACCAAAATATAAAGAACGCCATACAGCAGAAACCAGTTGGCTTTCTGTTTCATCCGTGCCAGCCCAACAGCACCAATAAGCACCAAACCGATCAACACCCAATTGGCGCTAGAAATAAAATAAGACAGATACTTTAGCACCAAGAGGTGATAAGGCAAACCATCAGAACCGAGATGGACTGGATTGGATTCATGAATAATCGCCTTGATGACTGCATCAAAATGCAGGTAAAGGTTTGGAGCGACCAAAAAGAGGAAAGTGAAAAAAGCCGCAACACAAGCCAGTCCCATGAGAAAGAAATGTTTATAGTCAAATTTACCAATGAGCTTTGACTCTGCTTTGAACCGGAGGATCAGCGCGCCTAAAACCATGACTGAAGAAATGATGCCAGGGTATTTATCCGCGGTGTTAACTGCAACAAACAGTACTGCCAACCAAAGCGAACCTTTTCCTTTTCCCAAGGCATAGCGCATAGAGAAAAGCATGACCAACAAGGTCCAAAGCGTGATGGAAATATCTGGCGTGACGAAATGCGAGTGTTTGATAAAAGATGGAAAGAAACAGAATATCAATGCAGCAGGGATGGAGAAATCGGGTTTAAATTGCTTGCCTATGAAATAGGCGGCTAGAGGAATTAAAGCACTCAGTACGGCGGTTAGAAACCTGGCAGCAACATAAAGCTCAAACTCATGTTTGAAGTAAGTATCGTATAACGATTCACTCCAGCGAGCCTGGCTATACATGCGCAGAAGGACCGCGTTGGCTGCAGTAAGAATCTGTGCTGGGCGATTGTAGGCTAATTTGTCGAAACCTGTACCGGGGGTAAAGCGCAGGGCGGATCTAACTATATTCTCTTCATCAGAATGGACAAGCAGGGGATTTCCGTAATCCAAGCCTATTGAGCGGATCCCAAGACCGACTAGGAACACAATTGAAAGAAACAACACGGTCACTCGGTGTGCAGAAAAAAGCTGTGTTTCTCTTCTCATTTGTATTTCCGCCAACCTAAAGTCCTTCCATCACCCACCGAGGTGATTTTATCATTCTTTGCCTACCGAGAGCATGGCACCATGGCTTGTTGGAAGACTCATATAAACGTATGAAAGAAATTGTCAAAAATCATCACTTAATTCGAGTGATCTTGCGGGCATGCACGCGCTCAATTACCCCAAAGCTCAGACGTTCCGTCTCCATAATCTCAAAACCCAAACTTTCCAAGTGCAACAACGGCCGGCGGGTGAAGTGTTCACCATGGGCTGGGATTGAGTAGAGTTCCAACAATCGTTGGAGGCTGCGGACGAGGAAATTGCTGGCGATGATGTGGTCGGCAAGCAGTAGCTTACCACCGGGCTTGAGCACCCGCTGCATCTCTGCCAGGGCTGCGTGCTCGTCCGTGAAGCCGCACAAGGCGTAGCCGCAGAGGACAGAGTCAAAGCTGGTATCCGCGTAGGGCAAGGCTAGGGCATCCCCTTGCGTATAGTAAGTGTCAAGGTTCAGCTGGGCTGATTTATCAAGGGCGCCTTGCAGCATCTGCCGGCTGAATTCAAGCCCAAAGAGCTCTGTGCTGGGTGGGTAATAAGCCAGGTTTAGCCCCGTTCCGATGGCCACCTCAAGTGTCTTTCCGGTTGCCCGGCTGCAAACCCAAACCCGGCTGCTCGCCAGAACGCGTCTGTCGAGATATGCAATGGAGTGGTCGTAACTGCTGGCCGTGGTTTTCCAGTAGTCTGCTTGCTTTTGGCTTGCTTCTTTGTTGGGCATAATGCGTCAATTATATGCTGCGCTGCACGTCCATCCTTTCAAACCTTAGGCAGGAATCTTTGGTTTGAGAGGCGTATAATTTTTATAGGAGTTATTTTTTTTTGCAGCCAAAATGGACGACAAAAACAATAACTTTGATGACTTTACCGGATACGTAGCCATGGTTAACAGTGACAATGCTACGCGGAAAGGTTGTGGTTATGTAATACCAGCCATCATTGCTGTACTGCTCATTCTTTGCCTTCTCTCCACTTGTTTAAGTCGTTGATGGGTTTGTTATCATGTCATTGGTAGGGAACGCAGAAATGCGTTCCGGGTCCTTTCTTTGCCTTTATCCCGGGTAGGGGCGGTCTGAACCAGTTTTGTGAAGCCCGCCCGTCTCCTGCTGTAGGAGTTGAGGCCGACGCAGCGCTTCGCCCAGAACTTTCTTGTCCTGCCGTAGGGGCGGGATAAGGTACGTTCCCGCCTTGTTTTCACTCTAGGGAACGCAGAAATGCGTTCCATCTTTTGCCCATCATTGCGAGAAGCGCCAGCGACGTCTCCGCACCCTCCATTTTGCATGATGATTGCGTCATGGCTCTTGCCATGGCCTGGGATACGTGTTCGAAGATGAATGGGGCTCCATCACTGCTGGTGATCCGATGGATGAAATTGAGATGACAGCTGAGCAGGAAAATTCGTAAAAATACGTATTTGCGCTTGGATGAGGGATTTTTATAAATATCAAACTGAATTTATCACTCGACCCAAGATGATCCAATATTAAAAATCACACAGGTTAAAGACCTGTGTGATAAACACTACCTCAGCTGTAAAAATTAAATTTTCTAGTTTTCAGAAACGAATTGAATAACAACCCTTGCTCCAAGGGCTTTACCAATCTTTTTTAGAGAGGAAAGAGTAGGCATGGTTGTCCCATTTTCCAACCTGGCAATTGATGGTTGCTTGGTGCCAACCTTTTCAGCCAGTTGAGTCTGTGTCAAACCTTCTTTAATACGCAAGCGAGCGATTTGATAGCCAGGTTCCAACTCAGCTGCTGCTGCTGCAAATTCGCCGTCGTTTAATTTTTCAGCTTCCCAATCTTCAAACATAATCCTTTTTCGGCTAGCCATGACTCACCTCGTCCATCAATTCTTTCATTCGTTTCATCGCTATATCCACCTCTTGTTGAGGGGCTTTTTGACTTTGTTTTCTATACCCATGTAAGATCACAAACCTTTGTTCGATATACATGAAGTAGAAAAATCTCATATTACCAGGTCGTAACTCCCAGAGTTTGCCCTTTATCAAGCGAGCGTGTGGCATTCCAAGCTTATGGCCGAATTCCGCCAGCAATCTTAACTCGTTTCTGATCTTGGCTTGTTCTTCCTTGGTCAACTTGTCAATGTACTCTGTGACAGGGCTTTTGTCACGTGTATCAGTGTAAAACTCAATTTGCCACATTCTTACACTCCAAATTATAACTAAATTGTTATATTTGTCAAGAAACCATACTTGTGCAAGCAAGTATACTTTTATTAAAATAGATATTTGGATTTCCTTTTTGGTAGTATCTCACCAAGTATTATTTATTCAACAAATATCCCAACATAGCCCACCCAGGACTCAATTCTACCCGTAGACCGTTCTACAAAATTGTGTCGGTCTTCAACAATTGCGTGTGGCGATTTGCAGCCATCTGTCTTTGCCTTCCCATCGAGGGGACTGGGAACCGCTTGCGGTGGATGAGGGGTTCTTGCCCTCCCATCGGGAACGATGAAAATCGTTCCGGCCTTTTTTCCGTCCCCTCCTCCCCAACCGGGCTATAATTGCCTTCAACCACTCTGTTCATAAAGGGATCGTTGAACTATTGAAGACTCATCCTGAGTTAGTTACCTTAATCAATCGGGATGTTCCCAGTATAGACATTTTTGGTAAATCTCAAACCTGTGGTGAGTGGGAGAAAGTGCAATAGTGAATACTGCTGATTCGATACAATTTGGAATACTTTTTATCACGCTTGCTGCCTTGATTTATCACATTGCAGTCCAAAATAATGAGTCAAAGAAACTTGATAAACGAATTTTAACAAAATTAATCGTATTCTACTTTTGCCAGGATATCCCAAGATCAGAATTGGAAATTGTTGAGCACTTTAGAAACTCCCCTGACCTGAAAGTCGACGAGTTCGAGACAAAAAAAACTGTTTACGAGATGCTTAAGGATGGAACTTTACGGTATCGAAGTGATAACACTTTTAAAGCGCGAAGAAACACAGCGAAATTAGAAAGTGAAGAGAAAACTGAGGAATAATTTTCTGAGGGGAATATGGAAAGTCAAGATGAATGTGCTTATTGTTTACAAGAAAACCTAAACCAGAAATTAATACCCAACACGTTATACTAAAACCGTTTGGAAGATGCGAGAACAGCAATACTTTGCATGAATATCAAGTATGTCAGGAGTTTAAAATCTGTTTTTTCCAAAGATCTCAAAAACATAATGATTGATGGTCTACCGAGACCATGTTACGAGTGACAAATAGGAATTCACATGAAAAGATTAGTAATTCTCTAGTTATCTACCATCTTTGTAACTGAAAGAAAGTGGCAAAAAGGAATAAGGGAATCAGATACTTATGTCTTCAACAAAAAGAAGCTACTCATTCAAAACGGTGAAAATCCTTTTTGCAGATAGTGGCAATCTATGTGCTTTTCCGGGATGTACAACTCAACTTACTATTCCTTCCACAGAATCATCTACTAGTCATGTCCTAGGTGAGATATGTCACATTTATGCATTTAAACGAGACGGACCAAGAGGAAAGGATGGATTAACTAATGCCGAGCTCAATTCGCCCAACAACCTAATTCTATTTTGTCCCACTCATCATTCGATTATTGATGGTCAGCCTGAGACTTATCCGGCTGAATTACTCACAAAATGGAAACAACAGCATGAATTAAAAATTCGCACGGGGGCAAGGAGTGAAAACCAAAGCACCTTTTCTAGACAATATTTCCCATGGGAATTTGTTGATGAAAAGATTATAGATAATATAAACATACTTCGTAAATCTAGATTCTTCCAAGAGTTTGATAAAGAAGAATTCTCACACTCTTTCGCACGCAAAATTGTAGATGGGGAATTTTCATTTGGCTCGAATTCTGTCAAGCAGCTAGCGCTAGCATGGTGCGTTCGTGTTCTTTCATCGATTCATAAAATTGATGAAGTAGAAAAATATCTTAATATTGCAAAAAGCTTTGGAGTAAATGATGATACTTCAATTGCACAAGCATTTATTAATTCTTACACAAAAGATAAAACTTCCGCATTATCAATTCTTGCAAAACTTAATACCCCTGCATCTCGTACAGCATCTCTCATTATTGTATCGAATTGTGACGGTCAAGAAAAAGCTATTGATTGGTTGAAAACCACTAATCTCAAATTTTCAGATCTTGATGCAGATGGGAAGCACTTTTTATTGCATCTTCAGTTAATTCTTAGCCATTGGGAGGATGCGCAGTCATATCTTGGGGAAGTTACTGAAGAAGATTTTTTAGTGACTCCAATACTCAACTATTCAGTTGCGTTGACATATCTGATAAAAGCAATCCCCCCGGAATTTCGACCACTACTCCTTACTCAATTGCCATTCGATTTAAAGAATTTTCCCATATCTTCAAATATGAATGGAATGCGTGCTCGGGAAGCTGCCCATAAATATTTTATTAATGCTGTGGAAGCAGCAAAAAGATTAGGGTTATCGTTTGCTACAGCTTTTTTCGATGAGTATGCACTTTGGCTCGAGATAAGAAATCCTGAACAAAGTAACTATGGAGTTGAAAGGCTTGAGAAAAAACTTCAAGAGCCGGAATCAGCTCTTCGCTTAGTGTCGTTCGGTCTCCAGTTTGGAATTAAGATGGATTTAAATAAAATTGAATCAAGAATCGAACAAGAAATAGCGCTCTATGGTGAAATCACCTTAAGTGCAGCTATTGCTCGATTTGCACTTGCGTTTACAAAAGAAAATCCAGAGGAAATAATTTCTTACATTGAGCAACATAACAACGAATTAGAAAAATACCTTGATGAGAAAGCAGTAAAAACAATAAGAATTGAGTTGTTATTAAAAGCGGGATATACGAAAGAAGCCCATGAAAGATTCATGGAATTAAAGCAGTTAGGGGTTTCTGCCGAGGAAGAGGGTCGGATATCGGTAATTATAGCTGAGTCTAAGAGCATTAACCCAATCCAATCTATCAAGGAACAATATCAAAAAACAAAGTCAGTAGTTGACCTTAAGGCGCTTGTTGAATCTCTGGAACACAAGCATGATTGGAATGCTGTATGTGAGTACGGTTATGAATTGTTTGAAAAAACTCAAGATGTCCATGAAGCCGAAAAATACGTAAATGCACTAGCAAAAACGCATAACTACTGTAAAATCATGAATTTCATTAGAACAAATCCAGATTATTTTCCACAATCTGAAATTTTGCAAATGCACTTTTGTTGGGCACTTTTTTTTGAAGGGGAGTTGCTAGAAGCTCAAGCTACCTTGGAAAAAATTGGGGTGAAATGGAGTGAGCCAAATTATCGTGCGATGAAAATAAATCTCAATATAGCTATGGGAAAATGGGATTCTCTTCAAGAAATAATTGTCAATGAATGTAAAGAAAAAGGGGAGAGAAGTGCTCAAGAATTATTAGGGACAGCGCAGTTAGCATTTAATTTAGGATTACCCCAAAGTAAAGAATTAATTATCGCGGCGACGGAAAAAGGCGACAATGATGCTGGCGTTTTTGCTAGGGCATACTTATTGGCTTCCCAAGCTGGTTGGGAGGATGACGCAGAGGTAATAAAGTGGCTTTATAAAGCTGCTGATCTTTCTGGAAAGAACGGTCCAATTCAGCAAATAACGCTGAAAGAAATCGTTGAAAGAAAGCCTGACTGGGATCGTCGTCAGTCTGAGATTTTTGAATCGTTATCAAAAGCTGAAATGCCCATGAGTCTGTGTGCCAAAGCACTTAATCGATCATTGTTCGATTTGATGCTTTTCCCTGCTCTGGCAAATTTACCCGAAAAAGATCCTAGACGAAGAATCGGAATTCCAGCGTATAGCGGAATCCAGCATCAAACTATTACAGATTCTCCTCCCACAATTGGATTGGATACAACTGCTTTATTGACATTAGGTTTCTTGAATCTATTTGACAAAGTAGTAGATTCATACAATTCGGTTTCTATTCCCCATTCTTTCCTTTCATGGCTTTTTGAAGAAAAACAAAAGGTAGCTTTCCATCAGCCAAGTCAGATTGCCAGAGCTCATGAAATACTTGACCTAGTGAATCGAGGTGCTCTTGAGAAGTTTGTGCCAAGTCTAGTTACAAATAGTGAGTTGTCCGCTCAAATAGGGGACGAACTTTCATCATTATTAACTGAGACAGAAAATGGAATGGATAAGCATAATATTCAGCGTTTGGTTGTAAAACCAACTCCTATTTATCGACTCAACTCTCTCATTGAAGAAGAGACTGAATTGCCACAATACTCAGCTGTGTTGTGCAGTTGTCAATCTATCGTTAACAAATTAAAACAAAAGGCTCAATTAACTTCTGCTCAAGAAAAGAAAGCCCTTGCGTACCTCCAACTCCATGAAAAGCCTTGGCCAAATCAACCAGAAGTGGCAGATGGGGCAATTCTTTATCTTGAAGAAATTGCAGTTATTTATCTCTATGAAATTGGAGTACTAGATAAGCTCCTCTCTGCAGGTCTAAAACCTGTGCTTTCTCCAAAAGTCTTTTCAGAGGCCAAAGACCTAATTTCTTATGAAAAGTATTCAAAGAAAATCCTTGATGTTATTGAGAATTTGAGGTCAACGATAAAATCAGGAATAGAATCAGGGAAAATTAAAGTTAGCAAACAACATGAAATTACTGAACCAGAAATAAATATTGAAACTGAATTTCCAACTTTAGATTTATTCCCGATGGCAAAGGATTGTGACGGGATAATCTGCGACGACAGGTTTTTTAATCAAAATACATATCTCGAATATCAAAATGAAAAGACTTTATTATTCACGACTATAGATATCATTGAGAACCTATTTTCTCTTGGTCATATTTCGAAAGAAGAACAAATAGAATTCAAAACGAAACTTCGGTGTGCAGGTTATTTTTTTGTACCTATCTCAAACACCGAACTACTTGCTCATCTTATTACATCTTCAGTTGAAAGTGGTAAGGTAGTCGAAAAACTTGAATTAAAAGCGATTCGAGAAAATTTTCTCTTAGTTCGAATGGGGACATATTTGCAGCTTCCAAAAGAAGCGTATTGGATAGACTCGTCGATTAAGATGTTAATCCAAGTATTAAAGGATTTATGGACAACTGATACTGATTTTACAAGCGTACGAGCTCGCTCTAATTGGATTTTAGATCAATTAGACTTTCGTGGTTGGGCTCATTTTCTTGGCGATGCTAATGGTAAAAATTTTATAAAGACTGGCTTAAATGGTTATTTCGTTGTATTACTAACCCCTCCACTTGATGCGGACCAGGTTATCAAAAAGGCATACCACAGTTGGGCAGAAGAAAAAATATTGATTCCAATCAAAGAACAATCGCCTGAACTCTATATTTGGATTTCAGAATGGTATAGAAATAAGATTGCAGAACTTGTTGATAAAAATATATCTAGAGAGAATTCCAATGAAAATTAACGCCAATTTGAGATCTGTAGTGGCTAAGTTAACTTTAGAATTTGCACCCCCATCGATAAGGAATGACTTGCTCGATAATATAAGCTTCCTTGAAAAATATAATTTGAAACCTGAAGTGATTCTTTCCATCGGTGGTCCCGATAACCGCTTTCTGCGATCTAAATTATTTGATGCCATTCGAGAAGTATTATCAGGAACAAAAAAAAGTAAAATACTTGACACTAGTGATCAGCTGTGGGAATTCGAAATAACTGAAAAGAATAATAAACATAGGTTTTTACTATCTAGAAATGGTCAGAAACTTCTTCTTCCTGATTTTGCTGTACTTTCCCCAGATAGAGCCGTGCGTCAGTACGTCATAGATGAACGAATTACGGGTAATAATCTTCCAGATTACACAATAGACAAATGGCGCCAAATTTTAATTGAGCGTGATCTATATGATGAAGAAGTTGACGCTTTTGAAAGTGAAACTAACAATACCCCTATTGCATGCTCAAGACGTATTAGAATTGAAATTGAACAAGGACAAATTCAAATCTCTTCTCTAGTTCCAAAATCACGCAGTTACTTTGAATGTCTGGTTGGCGTATATGATGGAAGTGCAAATATTCAGGAATATGCCTCAAAAATAATTAAACCTTTGTTTGATCAAAATATGACGTGGAAATCTTATGATGGCTTTCTCTTAAACCTCTTGCTTTCATCCCACTCTTTTATTACTGCTAATATTAATATCGACTCTATATCGAGCGAAGATCTCGTTCGTGTTTTTACGTTTTTGGAATCAAACGGAGATAGAATCTCTCAATTAGGCGCAATTGAAGTTGGTTTAAGGATTATCCCATCACGGTCTGAAATAGAACCAATTCTTGTAAATATTATTAAACAGATTCGTGACGATGATATTAACCAAAAAACCAGTGGATTCAATGTTCTCTCTGCCTTATTCATGTTTGTGGATGGCGAACTATCAAGACTCCGGATGTTTGTTTCTGACCCCCCTTTTTATAGAAGGTTAGCTGCATTGGCACAAGCAGCTTTGATTCATCGCCAGCTAATTAATTCTTCACTTAATGTCGAAAATTTTTGTAAATGGCTGTTGGACAGCCGCGCAGAGCAATTCTACATGCAATCACTAACTGATATACGGTTGGAGCCGCGTTGGAATCCTGAATTTGCTGTGGGCTCGCAGATGAAATTTGATTTCCTCGGGCGTATCATCATTGCTGCAAAGAATTATGAGATTAATATAAAGGAAAGTCCTCTATTTGATCTCCTCAAAAAGGTTGAATCTGAGTCCCTAAACTCAGGCCATAATTTATTTGCTTATTATCTACCAGGTCCATTAGAAGGACAAGAACAATCTATAAATGTTATGCCAAATGAGTTAAAAAAAGAAATAGAAACACGGCTCAATCAAAAGGATGTAGAACTATCATCATTTATTGCGTTAGTAAATTCAGCGTTGATATATCATATCGAATCACCCTATGCAGAATTAGCTGCTAAGGCTTTGAAACTAGGGAACCATCGGTTGGCTAACATTAAAGACAGATCACAGCTTTTAGCAATTATGGATGGATTAGCTTCGGTTGCCGCAGCAACAAGAAGCAACACTCTCGCGGATGAATTGCAAATTCTTATAAGGCGATACAGGCATGATGCTCAATATTCATTGTCCATCAATGAAGACATCAGGATATGTCTTGTGGCAGCAGCAAGCCACAAAAACCTAAACGCTTGGAGCAACTTCGTGGGAAAATGGCTAACAGAACTAGCGTTTAGTGATATGGAGATTCGAGATGGTTTGACATTAAATTCTCATTTATATTACCTGTGTTATACAGTTCCTGAGCTGTGGATGTCATGCGGTCGAGCAGATGCAGCATTAAAGGCGTTTATTGCCTATAAAAACAATTAGGGCTTTGGATGGACTTGCCGTAATTGACATCCAACACTTGTCGGCTTACCCAGCCTTGTCCACGAAAGATGTTCAACTACATTCCACCAGATTCCAGGAACTTCATACCAATTTGCACCTGCTACTCCTTTTGTAATATCCGGGTCAGAAGAAGTCACTTTAGCAAGCTTTCCGTCTGGGTAGATCGCCACATCGGTATAAACCACACTATAAATCGGTCCAAGTGCAGCCAGAGAAAGCATCATTCCCCAACCACATCGTGAAGGTTTGACTGTTGGAGCAGCATCAAGCCGGTCTTGAATAAACTCAACATAAGTCATTCCTTTCGGTGCGCCGGCTACGCTCATTGGTTGATTGGCTTTATACCCAATGAAAATCGTTCCACCTTCTTTCCCGCCCACGCCCTCCAACCGGACTATAATTCCCTCATCACTCTTTTGCCATACTTAAGGGGTCTCTATGCTCACTTGGACCGAAATCGAAACCCGCGCGGCTGCCTTCCAAAAACAATGGCGGTCTGCCTTGGGCACAGAAAAGCAGCAAGACCAAAAATTCATCGCCGACTTCCTCTTCGTTTTCGGTGTCGACTGGCGCACCGGCTTCCCCCAACATCAGGTCTTCATGCCCGATGGCACCCCAAACTATATTGATTTTCTTCTCCCCAACCAGATCCTCATCGAGATGAAATCCAAAGGCAAGTCGCTCGACGCTGCCTACACCCAGGCCCTTGCCTACATCAAGGCCCTCAAGCCCGAAGAAACCCCCCGCCTCCTCATGCTCTCCGATTTTGACCAGGTGCGCGTCTACAACCTCGAAAAGAAGCAACCCTTCAAACCCTTCAAAGTCTCCGAGTTGCGCAAACACCTGCGCATATTCAGCCGCCTGGCCGGCTTTGGCGTCGAAGCTGAAGATAAAACCGAAATCGAGCTCAACACCGACGCCTCCTACAAAATGGTGCGCCTTCACGATGCCCTCAAAGAGAAGAACTACACCGGCCACCGCCTCGAAGTCCTCCTGGTACGTTTGCTCTTCTGCCTCTTCGCCGACGACACCGGTATCTTCGAAAAAGGCACCTTCAAAGATTACGTCCAGGCTTCCAACTCCGATGGCTCCGATCTCGGCAACCGGCTGATGACCCTCTTTTCCATCCTCGATCAGCCCAAACCCCAACGCATGACCAACCTCTCAGAAGCTCTCAACCGCTTCCGCTATATAGATGGCAGCCTTTTCAGTGAAACCTTTCCCCCGGTCACCTTCGACGCAAAAATGCGCGCTATCCTTCTCGATTGTTGCGATTTCGATTGGACTCTCATCAGCCCGGCCATCTTTGGTGCTATGTTCCAGGGTGTCATGAACCCCCAGGAGCGCCGCGAGCTTGGCGCTCACTACACCTCCGAAGAAAACATTCTCAAAGTCATCCGGCCCCTCTTTCTCGATGAGCTCGAAGCCGAATTCGAACGCGCCTCCAGTACCACGACCGAGCTCGAAGCTTTCCTCAACAAAATTGCCTCCCTCACCTTTCTCGATCCCGCCTGTGGCAGTGGCAACTTCCTCATCATCACCTACTACCGCCTGCGTCAGCTCGAATTCAAAGTCCTCAAGCTCCTCCACAGCAACCTCCAGACCGATTTCTACACCGACCATACCCGCGTCAGTCTTCACCAGTTCTATGGCATCGAAATCGAAGACTTCCCCTGCCAAATCGCCAAAGTCTCCATGCTCCTCATGAAGCACCTCTGCGATCAAGAGATCAGCGCCTACTTTGGCACCAATTTTATTGATTTTCCCATCCGCGATAATGCCAATATCGTCCAGGGCAATGCCCTCCGCATGGATTGGAACGACGTCGTCCCAGCTCACAAGCTGAGTTACGTCATGGGCAATCCACCTTTTATAGGCAAAAAAGAGCAGAGCAAAATTCAGAAACTCGAACTTAGTGAACTGTTTCCGAAAGACGAAAGAGTAGGGAATTTAGATTACGTAATTGGGTGGTATAAAAAGTCGATTGATCTGATGAAACACTACCGTTTAAGAGTTGCCTTTGTGTCAACGAACTCGATCACTCAAGGTGAACAAGCCCCTCAATTGCAGACCCTGATACTTGATGCTCCTCAGGTGAAAATCGATTTTGCATACAGGACATTCAAGTGGAGCAATGAAGCTAAAGGTAAAGCAGCTGTTCATTGTGTAATCATCGGGTTTTCAAACTTCGAACACAGGGGCGAGAAATCGATATATTTATCAGATGGGAAGGTTGTCCTCGCCTGTAATGTTAATGCCTATCTCTATGACGCTCCATCTATCATAATTACAAGAACCTCCAAACCAATTTCTGGCTCAACACAAATGAATTATGGAAGTATGCCAATAGATGACGGGGCGTTAATATTATCAGAAAGCGAAAGGGAATCTCTACTAGCGGAAGACCCTTCAAATGAACGGTTCATACGAAGGTATATTGGCGGGGATGAGTTGTTAAATAACAAGAATAGGTGGTGTATCTGGTTGGTTGGTATCTCTCCCAAAGAATTCTCGCATTCAAGATTCATTATCGATCGAATTCAAAGGTGTAAAGAATTTAGATTAAAAAGTGAAAGGAAGCAAACTCTCGAATTAGCAAATTATCCTTATTTATTTGGCGAAATCAGACAGCCTCGGGTTGAAATGTTGGTGCTACCCAAGGTGTCGTCAGAAAACAGAGACTATTTGCCAATCGATCTAATCAGTCCAGAGATTATTGTTAGCGGTAGCGCATTAATCATTCCAAATGGTTCGCTTTACGATTTCGGAATTCTCTCTTCGGTGGTCCATTCAAGTTGGTTAAGGGCAGTAGGTGGGAGGATGAAGAGCGATTACCAGTATTCAAAGGACATTGTCTACAACACCTTTCCGTGGCCGAAACCAGCAGAATCAATTAAAAATAACATCGAAAAAGTTTCCCAACAAGTTATTTTCACGAGAGGTCAATATCCAGGTGCTAGTCTCGCAGAACTTTATAACCCGCTTTTTATGCCCCCCGACCTGCGCAAAGCCCACCTAAATTTAGATAAAGAAGTCTTCCGTGCCTACGGCAAAGACTCCACCTCCTGGCCCACCGAATCCGCCATCGTCGCCGACTTGATGACTTTGTACCAAAAAATGAAGAATTTACAAGAAGACCCATGAGTGTAAAAAAACAAATGCACACCAATGCCATTAAAATATTTTATCGACGGATCAAGCGGACTTCATAAACCTAAGGAAGGGAAGTGACCACTAAAGACTATAACTATGCTCTCTCGATGACAAGCCAAATTTACTTTTGTGGGATTCCATTTAGATTGGATACAACCCCCAAATGTGAACTAAACTGTCTTTATTGTTTTGCTATGGCCAGGGGAGGGAGGAAAACAAACACTAATTTACGAATTAACATTGATTGGTTCATGAAGAAGTTAGTTCGCACTTTTGATCATTCATCCCAAGATGTTGATGTAAACGGGGAATTACTTCGGTCTAGATTACCTATTCATTTGGGTGGGATGAGTGATCCGTTTTCAGACTATGAAACAGCCTTGGTTTCAGATCAGCTCTTAATTGCCTTGGCAAAGTACCAGTATCCAGTTGTCCTTAGCACCAAGAACACCGACGCATTACTTAGAGCTGAAAGACGTAAAAAATTAAAGTTAAATCGAAATTTAATCGTTCAGATCTCAATACCTTTTTATAATCAAGCAACTGCTCAAATTCTCGAGAAACGTTGCCCGAGACCGAGTGACAGAATTGCTGCACTCTCAGTGCTTACCGAGAATAATATTGCCACAAGTGTCAGAGTACAGCCTTTGTTTCCTGGCAATGAACAGGAAGTAGCAGAAGAATTAATACCTGCGATCGCCAAGACTGGCTGTAAACATGTAATTACAGAATATCTTAAGTTAGCCGTGGAAAAAAACATTAGCAATCATAAGAAACTGTTTACTGTAATCGGATGGGATATCCTGTCATATTACCGCGATCAAGGTGCAAGGACAGTGGGGCGTGAGTGGATTCTGCCGAATGAATTTCGTTGGAAAAAACTACAGCCTATCATTAAGTCAATCCAAAGTGAGGGGATGACTTGGGGGGCAGCAGATTACGGACTGACGCACTTAGGTGATACAGATTGTTGTTGTGGGCTCGATAAGTTTGCAGGGTTTGAGCATTGGTTTACCCCTAACTTTTCCAATATTATTCGAAAAGCAGATATTGGACCGTTGATGTACACATTGGAGAATAGAGGATTTTCCTCTGGCAAAAGTATAAGGAGGTACATTAATTCTGATTGTAGGATTGACGGGAATCAATCAGTCCTATCGTATCTCTTGCACAAATGGAATAAACCCGGGACAGAAAACGCCCCTGATTCTTTTTTAGGGGTTCATTTCGATGGAGAATATGACGGAGCTGGTAATGCTGTTTACCGAAAATGTCTGGTGGAACGGATAGAATAGGAGAAAAATGAGCTCAGTGAGCGATTCAGAAAATCTTGTAGCCGAAATAAAAAATCATATGAGTAAAATCCAGTCACTTTCCGAAGAAGAAATCAAAGACAGGATAGACTCAGGAAAGGGGATGATCGAATTTTTCACAAAACTAACGTCTGATGTCGAGACACGTCGTATGAGGCTTGCAGATAATAACTTTACACGAATCAGCTTAGGTTTGGTCGCAATAGGCATTGTTGTTAACTTTAAGTTACAACTTATTTTCACTTTATTACTTGTACTAGCAATTGTGACCATAATCATCCCGTCTATAGCAGTCTTAATTGAATACAACAATCAATCTAAGTTTCGATATCCCTGGAGTCAGGATAGCAAAGGTATCACAAATCAATGGAATTGGTTTTACTATGGAAATCCGAGTTTAAATGAAATAAACTATGTGACCGACAAGAAGTTTGAGTCGGAGAATTGGAATAAATATCAAAAAGGTTTGATTTATTTTGTTGATCGAACAATTGAGTCCACGTCTTATCAGAAATTGGAGTCCATACTTTACCAACAATACTTGTTACAGGCTCACAATGGATTCAAAAACAAATTCTATTTGGAGCTCCTTAATACTGAAGCATGGTGGTCCACAACAGCCCTGAAATTTGCAGGAATTGCAGCAACACTCTTTTTGATTTTGAATTTTTATCGAGTCATCTGACAATAATGGCCGCGTCGAGATCCAAAACTTAAGATAATTGTTTATTAATTTCTTGTTACTCTTCTCTGATCGAGCCGGCGTCCTCATACCCGTTTACTGCGTGGCGAGCACAGGCCGAGCGCGGCTTTTGACCTTCAGATCTCAATCAATTGCGTACAACGAAACGCCGCACGGTTTATTTGGCCTCCCCATCGAGGGGACTGCTTGCGTGCCCGCGCCCGTAGGGCATTGGGCTAGGACCGCGCAGCGGGGATGAGGGGTTCTTGACATCTTTGCCCTCATCTTATTCCATTCTTCGTCCTGGCCAATTTATCCCCTCCCTTGCATTCCCCACCCATGTAACATAGAATATGCGTGCTAAATAATGCACCTTAACATCATGAATACCTGCCTTAAATTCGTGCAACTGCTGCAAATCTGCAATTCTGCAAACGTCCCCTGCCTTAATTGCCTAAAACCGGGTAAATTGGGTAAATTCCCGCACCTTCCCATTCACTCGAATGCAACCTCCTTTTTCTGCTTGCCTCCCACCACCTAATCCGTTACAATCAACCAACTTGTGCCAGATATGGCTTAATTTTCACTGCGGAAATTTGCAAATCCATAGAAATTGACTTGACTCTTTTTCTCCACCAGTGTTAGAATAAGCCTTCGCCTGTATGACGAGGCAGTTTATTGCTACGTCTATAGGCTATGCAGGAAAGCCAGGGCTATCCGCGAAAGATAGCCTTCATTATTGAAATCATTGATTTACTGCACGGAGGAAATAAGTGCCAACAATTAATCAATTAGTTCGCAAAGGTCGCCAGACCAAGAGCCAGAAATCCAAGGCTCCTGCGCTTCAGTTCACTTTGAACGCTGAAGCTCGCCGCCGTACCAAACAACCCAAGGGTGCACCTCAGAAGCGCGGCGTCTGCACTATCGTCCGCACCATGACCCCCAAGAAACCGAACTCCGCGCTGCGTAAAATCGCCCGTGTTCGTCTTTCCAATGGTATTGAAGTGACCGCTTACATCCCCGGCGAAGGCCATCAGCTCCAGGAGCACAGTGTGGTCCTGATTCGAGGCGGCCGTGTGCGTGATCTCCCAGGCGTGCGTTACCACATCGTGCGCGGTACGCTGGATACCACCGGTGTTTCTGACCGCAAGCAAAGCCGTTCCAAATACGGCGCCAAACTTGCTGAAGAAAAAACCCCCATCAAGAAGAAATAATCGAGCTAATTAAGGAAACCTATGGCACGCAGACTTAAACCCGTAAAACGCGAAATTCTCCCGGACGTGAGATTTAATAATCTCCACGTACAGATGATCATCAACCGCATCATGCTTGATGGTAAGAAGAGCACCGTAACCTCCTCCGTTTATGACGCCTTCGATTTGATCAAGGCCAAAACCGGTAAAGAAGGCGTTGAAGTCTTCGAAGCCGCTCTTAAGAATGTAAGCCCGATGATGGAAGTGCGCCCACGCCGTGTGGGTGGTGCCACCTATCAGGTACCTATGGAAGTTGCACCAGACCGTCGCTTAACACTGGCGATGCGCTGGTTGATTACCGCCTCCCGTGCGCGCTCCGGCAAATCTTACTCCGAGAAGCTGGCTGGCGAATTGATGGACGCCTCAGAAAACCAGGGCGCCGCGATTCGCAGGAAAGAAGAAATCCATAAGATGGCTGAAGCCAACCGGGCTTTCTCCCACTTCCGGATCTAATTTTTCGGACCGCACCTTAACAAGTTAGAAGAGAAAATGACAGAATTTCCGCTTGAACGTTACCGCAATATCGGCATTATCGCTCACATCGATGCCGGTAAAACAACAACAACCGAGCGGATTTTGTTTTATACTGGCAAAACCTACCGTCTGGGCAACGTTGATGAAGGCACTACCGTTACCGACTGGATGCCCCAGGAGCGGGAACGTGGCATTACGATTGTTTCTGCCGCTGTGACCGCCGAATGGAAAGATCACCGCATCAACCTCATTGATACCCCCGGGCACATCGACTTCACCGCTGAAGTGCAGCGCTCCTTGCGCGTGCTGGATGGCGGTGTGGTCGTTTTTGACTCCGTGCAAGGTGTAGAGCCTCAATCTGAGACGGTTTGGCGCCAGGCTGATAAGTATAGAGTCCCACGCATCTGTTTTGCCAACAAAATGGACCGCATGGGTGCTTCCTACGAGCGCACAATCGAATCCATCAAAGAACGGCTGGGTGCTAACCCACTGACCATGCAAATCCCGATTGGGATGGAATCTTCATTTAGCGGCATGATTAACTTGCTCGAAGAGAATATGGTCACTTTCGAAGATGACGGCAAAGAACCGATCATCAACCCAATTCCTGAAGAATACAAAGCCGAAGTTGCCGCCAAGCGCGCCATCCTGGTTGAGCAAATTGCTGAACTGGACGACGAAGTGCTTGAAAAGTATCTTGAAGGCGAACCTCTGACCCTGGCAGAACTCAAAAAAGCACTGCGCAAAGGCGTACTGGAAAGCAAAGTCAATCCTGTGTTTTGCGGAACCAGCCTGCGCAACAAGGGCGTGCAGTTGATATTGGACGCGGTTGTGGATTACCTCCCCAGCCCACTGGACGTACCAGCCATTACAGCCCACCGCCTTTCTGACGGCTCGGAAGTAATGCGCCACGCAGATGATACCGAACCCCTTTCTGCCCTTGTCTTCAAAATTGTCACGGACCCCTACATGGGGCGCCTGGCTTACATCCGCATTTATTCTGGCAAGATCAAGCAAGGTACCCAGGTACTCAACTCTTCCAAAGATAGAAAAGAACGTGTTGGGCGTCTGTTACGCATGTACGCTGACCGCCGCGAGGATCTTGATGAACTGGGCGCTGGCGACATTGGCGCCATCTTAGGGCTCAAATCCAGTTTCACGGGCGATACGCTCTCTGATACCTCGGCGCCTGTTGTGCTGGAAAGCATCACCTTCCCGGATCCGGTCATTTCCATCGCTATCGAACCCAAAACCAAGGCTGATCAGGAAAAGATGTCTGACTCGCTGATTAAATTGGCAGAGGAAGACCCCACATTCAAAATCCGCCAGGATGAAAATACCGGGCAGACCGTTATTTCTGGCATGGGTGAACTTCACCTGGATGTGCTGGTTGACCGTTTGCTGCGCGAATTCCGTGTACAAGCCAACGTGGGCATTCCTCGGGTTGCCTACCGCGAAGCCCTCAGTAAACCAGTCAAAGATTTGCGCTACAAATACTCCAAACAATCCGGCGGCCATGGGCAATATGGCGATGTCATCATCGACCTTGAACCTCTGGTACCTGGCTCTGGTGTGGTCTTCGTAGATAAAGTGCGCGGTGGTGATATTCCCAAGGAATACATCCCAGCCGTGCAAAAAGGTATTATCGAAGCAGCTGAATCCGGGCCTATTGCGGGCTATCCGATGACCGATTTCAAAGTCACCTTAACGGGTGGTTCGTACCACGAGGTCGACTCCAGCGAAATGGCCTTCCGTATGGCTGCTATTTTCGCCCTCAGGGAAGCTGCTGAAAAAGCCGGTCCAATTATTTTGGAACCCATTATGGCGGTTGAAGTTACTGTACCGCAAGAATACACGGGCGACGTCATTGGGCAGATTAATTCCCGGCAGGGCAACGTTTTGGGCATGGAAGACCGTTTTGGAAATGCCAAGGCTATCCGTGCGGAAGTTCCACTGGCGCAGATGTTTGGTTATGCCACTGAATTGCGCTCGGTTACGCAGGGGCGCGGGGTCTTCACCATGGAGTTCAAGCATTATGCCCAGGTGAACGAATCCACCCGCAAGAAAATTTTAGGAATTTCGTAATACACTCGGAGCTTCAACACTCCGGCGATTAGAGAAACTAAAGGAAATATAAAATGGCAAAACAAAAAATTCGCATTCGCTTGAAAGCCTACGATCACCGCATTTTGGATCAGAGCGCAAAACGCATCGTTGAGACCGCGGAACGCGCCGGCGCCAAAGTGCTGGGCCCAATTCCTCTGCCCACCCGCATCGAGAAGTACACCGTTCGCCGCTCCACCTTCATTGATAAGGATTCACAGGAGCATTTTGAAATTCGAACACACAACCGCTTGATTGATGTCATGGAGCCTGATTCCAAGACCATTGACATGCTCATGCGTCTCAACCTGCCCGCCGGTGTGGATATTGAGATCAAGATCTAATTTTGGGTTGTTTCAGCCCCTGGCTGAAAGAATCGTTACAAGCGAATACGAATATTAAATGCGGTCCACCAGACCGCGGCATTTGCTATTGTAAAGGAGGCTACCGCCTCCTTTACTATTTAAGTTACCCTCAGGCAAAAAAGTAGAACCGAAAAAAAAGCACCCAAGCTTGGCCACCCTGGCTTTTCTTGTGTGGTCTTCTATATAGCTTGAGTATTCTTCTTTTCCCCCATGAAGAAAAGACGCGAAATCAAGTACCCCAACCAGGCACCAAGCATATTGGTGATGAGGTCGGTAACGTCAAAAGCGCGCGAATAAGTTGGTACTCGGGAAGTAAGGACCAATTGCGTAATCTCAATAGCCAGGGTTGCCAATAGGGCGAAGAGAATTATCGGCAGTTTGCCTTTTTTTGTGGTGAAGGGCAGGAGGAAGCCGAATGGAACAAAGGCAGCGATATTGAGCAGGTCCACCCGGTTCAAATGCGGGGATAGGGTGCCCAAACGCCCTATCCCGAAGGGGTAGAGATTGACGCGCAAGGGCTGAAAGATGGTTTCGGGCAGTGGCTCCTTAAAAACGCTAAAGGAGAAGGGCAGGATGGTCAAGCTGATGAGCACAACCAGGTAAACCGCGAAAAGATTGGCGCCAAAGAACAGTCGGAATGGCTTACGTAAGGCTATCCAAATCAGGTTGAAAACCAGTAATAAGCCGCCTACCAGAGGCAAGAGGTTGCTGGGACGAATGACGATATTTTCCATCCAGGCATTGTAACCGCATTATGAAAAGCCGTTTTTACCTTTTCTTTTTGTAAATACTTCTGATTGGGCCGGTGTAAACCATTTGCACTAAACATGGTAAGGGTCTGCCGCATCGGCAGACCGTTTTGTAATCGTTTTTTTCGAGTTTAGGCTTTGGGGTCGATATCGATGTCAAATTTCTTGGCGGCCTTCTTGATGTTCTTGCGAATGAGTTCGGCATCCTCCGGGGTATATTCGGCGGCGTTTTTGGGATGGTTGATGTAACTCCAAGCTGCCCGCACGTGCTCTTCTGTGTCAATCGGGTACTTCTTATTGATTTCGTCGGCAAATTTGACATCTCCATACTTATGGAGGCCGTATTTTGGCTTGGTGTCATCGCGCTTATCGATTTTGTTGGCCATTTTATCTCCTTGATATACGGAAGGGTTTAAGGTGATTCTAAGCCGGAGTAGAGCTCAAAAGTTTACAAGGTGATACAAAGGCGATCGCGACAAAAGCTTACAAAAGCACAATCCAAATGCCCGGAGGAAAGCACCTTATTCAGGGTTGGGGATGACCGCGAAGGAAAACTCACCGCTTACACAGAGTTCGCCGGTCACCTTTCCCTCGCCCCGAATGAAATAAAAAGGCGGATGCTTGCGCTGGAGCGTGCAGGCAAAGTGAACAGTTTCACCTGGGAGCACCTTTCTTCGAAAGCGCACCTTTTCCATGCCGGCGAAATAAGGGGTGGCGTTATTGCCATTTTGCAGGAAGAGCACGCAGCAAGACTGGGCGAGCATCTCGCAGAGTATCACCCCTGGTACGATTGGGTTGCCCGGGAAGTGCCCCTTCAGAAACCATTCATCCCCCCGAATGGTGTACGAACCTGCAGCATGGGTCTCGTCGAGCGCTGATGCTTGATCTACCAGCAGCATCGCATCGCGGTGCGGAAGGTATTGCTTTAACTCTTCGCGGTTCATATTGCCTTTTAGCCTTGCGCAGCGTTCAGGAAGGCGACGACGGCGTTATGGCCGCCGAAACCAAGGGATACTGAGAGCGCAGCCTTCAAGTCCGCTTTTCTGGCTTGGTTGGGGACGTAATCCAGATCGCACTCAGGGTCAGGTTCTTTGTAACCGATTGTGGGAGGGACGATGCCTTCCTTGATTGCCAAAATGCTTGCGATAGCTTCAACCGCACCAGCTGCACCCAACATATGCCCGGTCATGGATTTGGTGGAGCTGACTAAAGCCCGGTAAGCGGTATCGCCGAGAGCAATTTTGATGGCCTGAGTTTCATTTTTGTCATTGATGGGCGTGCTGGTGCCGTGGGCATTGATGTAAAGGCCTTCGCCGCTGGTGATGCCAGCTTCGTTCATAGCTTGGGACATAGCTGCCGCAGCGCGGGAACCATCCGGCAAGGAAGCGGTGATGTGGAAGGCATCGCAAGTATTTCCGTAACCGGCAACTTCAGCATAGATCTTTGCACCGCGCGCCAGAGCGTGTTCATAGTCTTCGAGAACCAAAACGCCGGCTCCTTCACCCATCACGAAGCCGTCCCGCCGCCTGTCAAAGGGGATGGAACTGTCCAGGGGATCGTTGCGCGTGGATAGCGCCATGCAGGAGGTGAACCCGGCCATAGCCAGCGGCAATATGCTGGCCTCGGTTCCGCCCGCAAGGATCACATCGGCGTATCCGTGGGCGATGGAGCGGAAAGCTTCACCGATGGAGTGGGTACCTGTGGCGCAGGCGGTAACAATTGGCAGGCAGGGGCCCTTGGCGTTGAAGCGGATGGCAACCTGACCAGCCGCGATATTTGAAATCATCATTGGGATCATGAATGGTGAAACACGACGCGGCCCATTATTCAGCAATTTCTGGGTTTCGGTGACCATTGTGGCTAAGCCCCCAATGCCGGAACCGATATAAACACCGAAGCGATCGTGGTCGAAGTCTCGCAGTCCGCTATCTTCCATAGCTTGCGAAGCACAGCTGATAGCGTATTGCGTAAAGAGATCGGTCCGGCTGATATCCGCCTTTTCCATGTAAAGTGAGGGGTCAAACCCCTTAACCTCCGCGGCGATCTTCACTTTGAAGTCGGTCGTATCAAAACGGGTGATTTCACTGATACCACAGTGACCTGCAATGAGGTTTTCCCAAAATTCTGTGACCGTGTTGCCAAGGGGAGTAATTGCCCCAAGGCCGGTGATAACAACTTTTCTCATGCGATGTTCATCCTTTCAGCAGAAGGAACTGAATTATTTTTGGCTTGGGCGAGCTCTTCGTCCAAGGTGGTCATGAGCTGGGGAACTGAAATGAGTTCGGTGACTTTCCAGGCGTTTGCCCCTGCAAAAACCAAGCCTTCGGTTGCATCACCTGAAAGGGAAAGCAGCAGGGCATCGGCGATGCAATAAGGGCTTTGGTCGCGCTGGCAAGTGATAATACAGTGGTAGCGGCAAACTTTGGGGTGCTTTTCTCCTTTACTCACCGAGCGAATAAAGAGGTTGGCGATTGCGCGGCCGGGCATACCTACCGGGCTATTGATAATCTCCAAATCCTCCGGTTTACAGTTTATGTAGGCTTGTTTAAAGGGGAGGGGTGCGTCACACTCGTGGGTGCCAACAAATCGCGTAGACATCTGAACCGCTGCCGCGCCGAGTGAGAGGAAACGGTAGATATCTTCCCCACTGTAGATACCACCAGCAGTTATGACAGGTATTTCCACGCCCGCACTTTGTTTGAGCTGCCTGGTAACACTTAAGACTTCAACAAGTAAATTCTCAAGTCGATAAGCCGGGTCGGAGATTTGTTCTGGTTTGAAGCCCAGGTGACCACCGGCAAGGGGACCTTCGAGGACGAAGGCATCAGGGTAACGATTATGCTTTTCCTTCCACCAACGACAGATAAGCGCGGCTGCCTTGGCAGATGAGATGATAGGAACGAGTTTGATATGGGAACTTGCAGGGATGAACTCAGGCAGTTTGAGCGGTAAACCTGCACCGGCAAAGATAAAATCTGCACCTTCTTCTGCTGTGGCTTTGCAAAGCACCTCAAAATCGCGCAGGGCTACCATGATGTTCACGCCAAGCGCCCCATCGCTCAGTGTGCGGGCCAGACGAATTTCATGTCGTAAAGCCTCGCTCGATGAAAGGTTTTTGCCTGCATAACGGGGAGTTCCATTCACGCAGGCGGCCGAAATTACGCCCACCCCACCTGCATTTGCTACAGCTGAGGCTAGGCCGGCAAGCGAAATTCCGACCCCCATTCCGCCTTGAACAAAGGGGAGTGGTACTGTTTTATCCCCTATCACCAGCGGTCCAAATTCGCTTAAGTTGGGGTATTGAACTGTTGGGTTCATAGACTCAAACCCCCATCCACGGTGATTACCGCCCCGGTGATATATGCAGCCGCGTCGCTAGCCAAAAAAGCGGCTAAAGCGGCCACATCTTCCGGGGAGCCCAAACGTTTCAGAGGGATATTTTCCAGAAACGCCTGCACTTTGTCTTGAGGGAGGGCATCAGTCATGTCGCTCTTAATGTATCCGGGCGCGATGGCGTTGCAGGTGACCCCGCGGGAGCCAAACTCCTTAGCCACAGACTTGGTAAGGCCGAGAATCCCAGCCTTTGCAGCAGCATAATTTGCCTGGCCGGCGTTACCGTAAAGCCCGACGATGGAGGAGATGTTGATAATACGTCCGCTGCGCTGCCTGACGAAATGCATAGCCGCGGAGCGGATCATGTGGTAGGTGCCGTAAAGGTTGGTTTCAATGACGGCGGTGAAATCTATTTCCTTCATCATCGGCAAAAGGGTATCGCGCACAATGCCGGCATTATTCACCAGGATGTCCAGCCCGCCAAAATCGCGGATGACATTTTTGGTTGTTTGGGCTGCAGCAAGCTCTTGCGCTACGTCGCAGCAATAGGCTTCCGCTTTTACACCCATTTGACGGATGATTTCACAAGTTTCCTGGGCAGCCTGATTCTGCGTAGCATAAATGATGGCCACATCCGCCCCGGCTGAAGCCATTGCAAGGGCAATAGCCTTGCCAATGCCCCGTGAGCCGCCTGTAACCAGCGCTGTTTTACCGGTAAGCATAAACTGGGGTCCGCGCGATCTGAGCGATTGCCTCTCGGAAACCTTCGAGGGTTTCAGAGTTGATAACCTTAACGTTGGCGTTAATCTTGCGGATTAGGCCACTTAGCGTGCCACCAGCACCAACTTCCACAAACGCTGTGATGCCGTCTGCGATCATATTCTCGATCGACTTTTGCCAGCGCACGGGATGGTTCACCTGGCTGGAAAGTGCGGTTTTTAGATCCCCGCCGTAGGGCTGGGCGGTTTGGTTGGAATAGACCGGTATTTCTGGCGTCTGCAGTTGATAATGGCTAAGTGCTTCAGAGATTCCCTCAGCAGCTTCGTCCATCAAGGGGGTGTGGAAAGCGCCGCTCACTTTGAGCGGAATGACCCGACCGCCGTTTTCGGTTACCCGTTCGGAAAAGACCTTCAACTGTTCAATTTCACCAGCCACGGATAATTGGCCAGGGCAGTTGTAATTGACCGGGAAAACCCCGCCCACTTCCTGACACAGCGCTTCAATTTGTTCGTTCGCCATTTTGAGCACGACGACCATACCACCTGGATTATTCTGAGAGGTCATATGCATAAAATCAGCACGTTGGCAAACGAATTTGAAGCCCTCATCCTCCATAAAGCTACGCCCGTAAGAGAGCGCGGTGACCTCCCCGAGGGAAAAGCCGGCCAGAAGCGAAGGGAAGAGACCTTCAGAGCGCAGCGCTCTGGCTGCTGCCAGACCAACTGCAAAAAGGCAAGGTTGAGAGTTGATCGTCAGGGCAAGATCTTCGGGGGTTCCTTTGAAACAGAGGTCCTTAAGGCCCGGCCTTAAATTGTCCAGACGGTCGAAGACCGCTCGGAAAGTCGCAGAATGTTGATAAAGGGTTTGGCCCATACCAGGGTACTGAGCGCCTTGCCCAGAAAAAACAAATGCTAATTTATCCATTGACATGCTCGCTTTAAGAGGATTTCTGCCTCTTCACAGACTTCACGGATGATTTCGGAAGCAGGTTGTTCTTTATGTACCAAGGCGGCGCACTGACCTGCCATAAAACATCCCCTTTTCTCATCTCCTTCCATCACGGCGATGCGCAATGCCCCTGAGCCTTTGGCTTCCAATTCTTCATTGGAAATTGCGGAGTCGTACTCCAAATTGGCATATTCCATGGAGAAAGGTGACTTGAGGGAACGAATAGGGTGCCCAAGCCGGCGACCAGTTGCAATGGTATCTATATCCTGAGCTTGAATAACCCGTTTTTTATAGTTGGGGTGCACCTGGCATTCATATGCTACCAGAAAGCGTGTACCCATTTGTACGCCGACCGCACCAAGCATCAGGGCAGCGGCCATGCCGCGCCCGTCCGCTATACCGCCCGCTGCCAGCACAGGGATTGAGACAGCGTCGCAGATCTGAGGGGTAAGCACCATCGTGGTTAGGTCACCAACATGACCTCCCGATTCGCCACCTTCGGCGATTACGGCTGTGGCACCGCGTTTAGCCACCATTTTAGCCACCGCGACGGAAGGTACCACGGGCAAGACCTTGATGCCAGCATCGAGCCAATCCTTCATGTATTTGAGCGGAGTTCCTGCGCCAGTAGTCACCACAGGCACACCTAATTGAACGACCGCCCGCGCCACTTCATCGGCGAATGGGCTGAGCAGCATCACATTGACGCCGAACGGTTTGGAGGTCTGGCTTCGCAGCCTGGCAACTTGCACCTCAAGCCACTCAACGTTGGCATTCATGGCACCGATTATGCCCAGGCCACCACCGTTACTCACCGCTGCCGCAAGCGAGGCATCGGCCACCCAGGCCATGCCTCCTTGCAGAATAGGATAGGTGATATCGAGCAGGTCACATAACTCGGTCTTGATCATTGAAGGTCTCTAGGATTGCTCGACTAGAGCCACAACATCGCCGATGGTTTTCATCTGTTCGGCAGTATCGATGGTGATTCCGAAAGTCTCTTCGAGTGTCATAACCAACTCCGCTTTATCCAGGGAGTCAAGCTTGAGGTCGTCAAAGGTGGTTTCAGGTTTCATAGTGGATGTGTCCAAGTCGCGTCGTTCCGCAATCAGTGCTACTACTTTATCGAAAGTGTTCATTTTTTATTCTCCTAAATTTTTTTTGGGATGATTACTCAGAATGGGGCAGACCCCACCTAAAGACACAGGCGCCTGAGGTTAAACCCCCGCCAAAGGCAGAAAGAGCAAGGATATCGCCGGGGTGGAAACGGCCTTCGCGCGAGGATTCATCCAGCAAGATGGGAATGCTGGCGGCAGAGATGTTCCCGAGTCGGGCGATGTTGGTAAGGAATTTTTGTGGTGCAAGACCAAGGCGCGGAATGGCAGCTTTGATGATGCGCATGTTGGCTTGATGCGGAAGCACATAGGTGATTTCCTCCATCTGGAGGTTAGCCTGGGCGATCACGTCGCGCAGATCCTGAACAAGTGAACCCACCGCGAACTTGAAAACCTCCTGCCCGTCCATAGACACAAAGGGATTGATGGGACGGAAGGCCGAAAAGGGACTGTTGCCCACGTGGCCTTCCAGGAATAAAGCTTTGTCATCACCCCTAGCGCTGATCTTAATGGAAAGCAGATCGTCTCCCGGGCCAAGAACTGCCGCGCCAGCTCCGTCGCCGAAGAGCACGCAGATGGATCTATCAGTCCAGTCGACGATGCGTGACATGGCCTCGGCGGCCACGATGAGCACATGTTTCACACGCTCACGTGCGTAATAACCAGCGGCGATATCGAGAGCATAGATGAAGCCCGTGCAGGCGGTGTTGATATCCAGTGCGGGACAATTTGTCCCCAAGGCCGATTGGATCATGCAGGCTTGGGAAGGGATGATTGTATCGCCGGTGATACTGGCACAAATGATTAAATCCAAGTCTTGCGGGGTGAGCCCGGCTTGTTTGAGGGCTGCGGTGGCTGCTTGTGCACAGAGATCGGTCAGGGTTTCAGTGGTGCAGACGCGCCGCTCGAGAATCCCCGTGCGGGATTCAATCCATTCGTTGGAGGTATCCAGGAAAGTGCTGAGTTGCTCGTTGCTGATTGTTTTGGAAGGTAAGGCACTGCCTGTGCCTATAATCGCAAATCCCATTTTTCATACTCCGATTCAGATTTTTTCACAAAGAAATTCCTTAGTTTCGTGATCCCCTGAATCAGAACTTCTTTTTCCATCTCGTTTAGCCCCTCGGCGACTGCCAGGACCATCTGACGGTGGAAATAAGCGTGGACCTTGTCCATCTTCTGACCTTGTTTGGTTAGCTTGGCGTAGACGACGCGGCCATCCGTTTCGTTCTTATGCTTTTCGACGTAGCCTTTTTTTTGCAGCTTGTTGATCTGAACCGTCACGGAGGGTAGGGCAACGTCCAGGTCCAGCGCGATTTCGCTGATGGTGCGCCCCGCCTTGCCGGATTTGCCAACCGATTCGATGACGTGCAGCTCACTGAGACTTAAATCCCCACCACTACCGGATTGGAGCATCTGCTCCTCCACTTTGAGGATGGTCCAGAACGTTTCTACTAGCAGGTCGTTCAGTTCTTTTGCAAAGGTGGCCATTTTGTGTCCATGAAAATTACTTAGTTAGTCTAAGTAAATAAATATAATTGGATTTGGAATCCTGTCAATGCTTTTGGACTTAAAGTCGGTTTACGGAGAAAAAGCCTGTTCTCTCGTCCAAGGCGGAAATTGAGGAGATTATGAAGAAACTTTTACCAAACCTTAACCTAGATTGGGGTGAGATGGGCTGAAAAGATGCTGATGCGTGCATGGAAAAGGGCACAGGCATTCTACATTTTTCTGGTAACTAACTCTGATTGCGCCGGTGGCCACATACCCGTCCACTGCGTGGCGAGCACAGGCCTTTAGGTCTCAAGTCGTGTGTGTTCGGTCAGTAGACTGGCACGAACAAAAAAAACAGGAGACCGGGAGGAACAAAAAATCAAGAGAATCAGAGACCGACACGAACGGAAAGCAGAGGACCGATACGAACAGGAAATTAGGAAACCGATACGAGCGCGCGGACTTCATTGAAAATTGGTTAGGCGAACACCTGAAGTGGCGGATTTGAACTTCAAACCCGATAAATTAATACCCGATAAATTAATGTGCGAAAAATACTTGACACTACCGTTTAATGAACGATAATCTTATAATCTTGTAAATACTTACGAATTTATAACATGCCATATTTAATGTCATATTTAATGTGATTTTGGATTAATTTTGTTATAATCAAAAGAGGGCATTTCCCCGCAGCTTGCTGCGGGGAGGATTCATTATTTGAATAATATCTTTACTTTCCCTGGAGGATTACCTAGATGGAGATTCATCTCGCAGAAAAAGTGGAAAAACTGGAGCTATCAGCAACAGACGAAGTAGATAATGTTGTTAAGCGCATGAAACAAGAAGGTATAACAGATATCATACCTTTTGGAGGCGGAGAACCTTGTTTTGATACACCTGCTAATATTGTCCGAGCTGCTCAGCGTGCAATCGAACAAGGAAAAACAAAGTATGAACCGACAATAGGTGATCCTGAACTTAGAGATTTAATTGCTAATAAATTTCGGAATGAAAATGGAATTCCCGTTTCATCAGACAATATTGTTGTTACCCCGGGTGGTAAGTTTGCCATTTACCTGGCATTTCAAGCGCTCCTATCGCCGGGAGATCAAGTAATAATGCTCGATCCTGCATGGGTCTCCTACAAATCGATGGCGCAGATGTCCTCTGCCGGTACGATTCACATCCCATCATTATCAGTAAATAATTTTCAACCAGACATTGATTTAGTAAAAAAATCGATCAATCCTTGCGTAAAAATTGTGGTGATAAACTCACCATGCAATCCAACAGGTGCAGTTTTCGATAAAACAACAATAAGACAAATTGTCGAATTAGCAAAAGCAAATGGCAGTCTAGTCTTATGCGATGAGGTTTATGAGTATCTATTATATGAAGGACAGCATTACAGTGCAGCTTCTGAGTATGATAATGTTATCACCGTCAATTCGTTCTCAAAAAGCCATGCGATGACAGGATGGCGCCTTGGTTATGTCACAGGTCCACAAACAGTATTAGAAGGAATGATCAAGGTGTATCAACATTCCGCTACTTGCGTAACAGCATTTGCACAAGCAGGCGGCATCGAGGCGTTAATAAATGATGAGTCCAAGCGTGCGTCACAAGCGATGGTTAAGGGATACCGTGATAGAAGAGATTTAATTGTCAAATTATTACAGGAATCGAAGCATTTTAATTGTTTTATTCCTGAAGGTGCATTTTATGTTTTTCCATCGTATAAAGTGAAAATGCCAGGCTTGAATTTAGCAAATCTGCTGTTAAGAAGGGCTCATGTTGCTACTGTGCCTGGTTCGGCCTTCGGAACATGTGGCGAAGGACACCTTAGGCTTTGTTACTCGACATCTTTAGAGAATATTATTGAGGGTGTCCGTCGTATCAACGCAACTCTAGATGAAATCTAAGTGGTCATTAAGATGAGTAGGGTAGACAAATACCTGCGTGTGATGGCTGGTACGAATTTATCTTAGGAAATTATGCTGTTGTGGAAGGCGCGCTTGCAGCGGATTGTGATTTTTTTGCAGGTTATCCTATCATCCCGGCTAATGAAATATCAGAGCATATGTCCAGGCGGCTGCCACAGGTTGGTGGCGCATCCCTTGCAGGAGCTAGGGCTATGACTGCAACGACCAGTGCTGGTTACAACTATAGATCAAGAGAGATATTATGACTTTACTACTAGACGTAAAAAAACTTGAAACAAAATTTTTCACAGTAGATGGAGTTGTTAATGCTGTAAACGGTATTTCTTACCAGGTTAATGCTGGAGAGTGTTTGGCGATTGTAGGTGAGAGTGGATGCGGAAAATCTGTGAGTGTTTTATCATTAATTGGATTGATTCAAACACCGCCTGGCAAGGTTACGAATGGCGAAGTTCTGTATAAAGGCCAAGATCTGCTTAAGTTAAGCAGTGATGAACTGCGAAAAATTCGCGGCACCGAGATCTCAATGATTTTTCAGGATCCTATGACATCCTTAAATCCGGTCATGAGAATTGGAGATCAGATTACCGAAGGTCTTATATATTCTCGAGGATTAAGTAGTAAACAAGCATATGATCGTGCACTTAATTTACTCAATCAAGTCGGAATACCCAATGCTGCTGACAGAATCAAAGAATACCCTCATCAATTTTCTGGTGGTATGCGTCAAAGGGTTATGATTGCGATTGCTCTCGCTTGTTCTTCGGACTTAATCATTGCCGACGAACCCACTACGGCTTTAGATGTAACTATTCAAGCTCAAATATTAGATCTTGTAAAGCGATTGCAGAAAGAACTTGAAACCACTTTAATTTGGATCTCACACGACCTAGGTGTTGTAGCAGGATTAGCGGATAGGGTGAATGTGATGTATGCAGGTTATATTGTTGAGACGGCAACTGTAAATGATCTCTATTCGTCACCTGCCCACCCATACACGCATGGATTATTGAATTCTGTGCCAAGACTTGATTTAGGCAGGAAGAAACAATTACATGGAATCGACGGATTTCCTCCCAATCTTATTGGTGAATTGGCGGGTTGTCCTTTTGCTCCAAGGTGTGCTTATTCTGATGACCGGTGTCTCGTCGAAAACCCGGTTCTATCATTAATTGAAAAGGATCATGGGGTAGCTTGCTGGAATTGGATAAAAAGATGATTGAGAATATCTATGAATAAAAACATATTATTATCGATTAATAAATTGAAATTATATTTTCCTATCAGAGGTGGTTTGATAGGTAGCCGTATTAAAGGCTATATTAAAGCTGTCGATGGAGTCACATTCAATATTTATGAAGGGGAAACCTTGGGACTCGTCGGTGAAAGTGGAAGCGGTAAAACTACAGTTGGTAGAACAATCATACAACTCTATAATCCAACAGATGGTGATGTTATATTCAAAGGGCAAAACCTCAAGGATCTAAAACCAGAAGAAATTAGAAAATCCCGTCGATATATGCAGATTATTTTCCAAGATCCCTATGCATCTTTGAATCCCCAAATGAGAGTTAGCGAAATCATTGGACGCCCATTACGAATTCATAAACTGGTAACCACAAAAGCAGAAGAGACCGAAAGGGTCAACGAAATTTTGAATATGGTTGGTCTGCAAAATAGTTATCGCGACAGATACCCACACGAATTTTCTGGTGGCCAGCGGCAGCGAATTGGAATTGCTCGTGCTTTGGTCACAAAACCTGATTTTGTTGTCTGCGACGAACCAATTTCTGCATTAGATGTTTCAATTCAAGCACAAGTGGTTAATTTACTTGAAAGATTGCAGAGTGAATTGAAATTGACATATTTATTTATTGCACATGACCTAAGTATGATTCGGTACCTTTCCACTCGTGTAGCTGTGATGTATTTAGGCAAAATAATGGAATTAGCAAGAAGTGGTGATTTATATGAGAATCCTTTGCATCCATATACAAAAGCATTGCTTTCTGCGATACCTATTCCAGACCCTATACTCGAAAAACAACAAAAGCGGATATTATTGGAAGGTGATATTCCCAATCCTGCAAATCCACCTGACGGATGCAATTTCTGTACACGATGCCCTCTCGCAATAGAACTCTGTTTTAAAGTTGAACCAGAATACCGTGAAGTCGAAGATGGACATTTTTGTGCTTGTCATTTGGTTTAGTGGAATTTAGAGGTGCATTATGCAGTATCTAATTAAACGGTTGCTTCAAACAATTATTGTTGTTATTGGTGTGAGTATTTTTGCTTTTGGTATGACCTTTCTTACTGGAGATCCAACCGAAGTTATTTTGGGCGATGGCGCTGATCGAATGAGTGTTGAGGAAATAAATGAATTTCGAGTGAAGATGGGCTTTGATAAACCATGGTATGTACAATATTTTGATTTCACATGGAAAGCTCTGAATGGTGATTTTGGTTATTCTTTTATCAGACATAAACCAGCCTATGAAGTGATTACTGAGAGGCTACCAGCTACAATACAGCTGGCAGCAGTAGCCCTTGTCATCTCGACAGTTATTTCAATACCACTTGGTGTGATATCAGCGACGAAACCCCACACATTAATTGATTTTATTGTCACTATGATTGCATTGGTTGGACAATCTGTGCCAAGTTTCTGGCTTGGAATTATCATGATCCTTATCTTTGGAGTTTACTTGAAGTGGTTACCGATTTCGGGCAGTGGAAGCTGGCAGCAGCTTATCATGCCTGGTATCACTTTAGCGGCATTTTCGTTAGCGAGAAATATGCGTTTAACAAGATCCTCGATGTTGGATTTCTTTCAAAAAGATTTTGTGAGGACTGCTCGCTCAAAGGGTATATCAGAAAATAGAGTGGTTTACATTCATGTTCTAAGAAATTCATTGTTACCAATTGTGACTGCAATTGGTCTTCAAATGGGTTATCTGTTAGGTGGCTCAATTATCACAGAGACTATTTTTGGTTGGCCCGGAGTTGGTCGAGAGATTATTTCTGCAATTAACTCACACGATATTTTTGTTGTTCAAGCTGGTGTGATGATGCTTGCTTTAATCTTTACGTTTGTGAATCTCATAGTCGATTTCGTATATGCGTGGGTAGATCCCCGCATACATTATTAATAGGAAAAAAAGAGGCTGATGATGACTCAAGATATTTCTCCATTAACGGATAAGAAGTCAATTAAAAGTCAATTCTTTATAAGGTTATTCCGTTCGAAAACTGCGCTTATAGCAAGTGTTATCCTCTTACTAGTGTGTTTTTCTGCAATCTTCGCACCAATTGTTGCACAAAAAGATCCAGCCAGCTTATCCCTCATGAGGAGGTTGAAAGCGCCTGGGTTTGTTGAAAAAAGTACAAACCTTCAATTCATTCTTGGAACAGATACATTAGGCCGAGATGTATTCAGTCGATTGGTCTATGGCGCAAGGATTTCGTTGGTTGTAGGTCTCTCTGCTGTCTTATTATCAGGTACGATAGGGATTCTGTTAGGTCTAATAGCCGGATATTTTGGTGGGGTGACAGATAGTATTATTATGCGTATAGCAGATATTCAACTTTCTTTTCCAACAATTTTGCTGGCACTTGCAATTATGGCAATTCTGGGCCCTGGCTTAGAAAAGCTGATTCTTGTTTTGGGCTTGACCGGATGGGTTCAATATGGACGGATTGTCAGGGGTCAAGTACTATCAATAAAACAAGAAGAATTTATTCTTGCAGCCAGAGCCACTGGTGAACGAAATTGGAGCATTATACTTCAGCAAATACTACCTAATATCTGGAGTCCAATTATTGTAATTGCAAGTTTTTCCGTGGCGTCGAACATCATTTCTGAAGCCTCATTAAGTTTTCTAGGTGTTGGAGTCCCCCCGCAAATCCCGAGTTGGGGTATTATGCTATCAGAGGGAAGGCAATATGTTGGAATAGCAGAATGGCTGACAATACCTGCTGGTTTAGCAATATCATTCACAGTGCTGTCAATAAATATCATTGGGGACTGGATTCGAGATTATCTGGATCCAAAATTGAAGAATATAATGTAATTACCGACAGAAATATTAGGTTATTTTATTCTCAATGAAAATAATTAAAAGCGAGTATGATATTCTTATATTTCAAAGAGAAAAACTATTCAGGAGGTTTGAACTATTGAGCAAATATTGATAAAGCAAATTTTCAAAAAAGAGGAAGACCTGAGACGATTTATAATTGTTTACCACTTGAGAAACTTAAAGTTGTCTAAATTGCAAAATAGGAGAGTATAAAAATGAATAAAAAAAGGTTTAACTTTGTTATTAGTATATTAATTTTGGCCACACTACTCTTAGGAGCATGTACGCCAAAGACTACCACGGAACCCGCAGCGACAGAAGCACCTGTTGTAACCGAAGCAACTGCTGCGACAGAAGCACCTGTTGTAACCGAAGCAACTGCTGCGACAGAAGCACCTGTTGTAACCGAAGCAACTGCTGCGACAGAGGTACCAGTCGTCGAAAAAGAGCAAGAACCCGTTGTTGTTCTCTTGAATGCTGAGCCAGTATCTTATGATCCGATGTTTACGCAATCTGATCCGCATATGATACTCACCATTCATGAAGGGTTATTCCGAACGGATAACGATGGTAAGATAGTTCCAGCCATTGCAGAATCAATTAAAAACATCGATCCACTGACCTGGGAAATAAAGATCAAACAGGGCCTCGTGTTTCATAATGACGAACCAATTAATGCAGATGCTGTCGTATTCACCTTTGACCGTGCAACAGAATTATTCGCTGCAGGACTTGGTGACCTGACCTTTGCTATGGGCGCATTACAATACGAAAAATTTGAAAAAATTGATGAATATACGGTGCGAGTTACAACCGTTACACCAGATCCAATTATCACATCCCATCTGGTTAACCCTGAATTTTCTATCTTGCCGCCCAAGTATTACTCTGAACATTCAACTGAAGAAGTTACCTTTGCACCTGTTGGGGCTGGCGGTTATAAATTCGTATCCTATAAAGCTGGTGAAGGGACTGTTTTGGAAGCATTCGATAAATATCGACTTGGAAAACCCCCGGTTGACAAGATAATTGTAAAAGCTGTTCCAGAAGTGGCGACGAGGATTGCAGAGTTGCAAGCAGGATCAGCCGATCTGGTTGCTGGCTTACCCCCAGATTTAAAATCTAGCATTGAATCAACTGCAGGTCTACGAGTTTTCGTTGCTGAGAGTTTTCGACGCGGTTTTGTAGCAATTAAGCAGGGTCGCCATCCTGCGCTGGCAGATGTTAAAGTAAGACAAGCAATGAACTACGCTTTCGACTGTGAAGAAATTGCAGCAACCTTATTGGGTGGGATGGCAACATGCCGGATTAATGTGGTAAATGTACCCTATAACGAGCCAGGCCTAAGAATCTATAGCTATGACCCAGATAAAGCTAATGCATTGCTAGACGAAGCTGGGTGGCTTATGGGACCAGATGGTATCCGTGTGAAAGACGGCGTACGCCTTTCGCTGAATATGGACACTATGAATGGTTCATTCCTGATGGATAAAGAAGTATCCCAGGTGCTTGTAGAGGCATGGAAAGCAGTAGGCATTGAAATTGCCGATTTGGGAATTATTGATAACGCTACTAACTCAAAGATGAGAGCAAATCAAGGTGAAGGGTATCGTGACCTTATGATGAGTTCTTCTGGACCAGATTACACATGCCAGGGAGATCTCCTTGTTGTCCAAAAAGATTCTGGATCAAACAGAATGAGCTGGTCAGATAATGCGTTTGAAGAAAAATGGAGTACTTTTGTTGCCGAGTTTGATGATTCAAAATGGGAAGACATGTGTTTTGAATTACAGGAGTACGTAGGCGAACAAGCTCCAGTCGTCTGGTTATTTAATGAACCAGCACTTTATGGTGTCTCTGACAGAATTGAATTTACCCCCCGACCTGACGGACGGTTATATCTGAACCTAGTTTTAACAGCATATAACGACGACTGATCATCAAAGTAGTAGAAATGGTTATGGCAGCATAAGAGCTGCCATAACCATCTTTGAAGTAAAGAATTGCATAACACTTTTATACCAGTTTGATGACTATTGTGTTTTGGATTATGAAGCGAAACGCTGGATTGAGCGATTATAAGCCAAGACAAGCATAAAACGAGAGCCATAATAATTGCCAGCAACCGAAAAGGGAAGTCCACGTAGGCATCTCGGCAGTAATTGCCTGGTGTAAAATGTTCCTAAGATGTTCACACGATTACCTTCGAAAATGACTCAGAAATCTTGGCGCGCCAGAGGATCACTCAACAAGTAGATGCCAATTTATTATTACACATCTACAATTGCTCAAGACTAACATTGATGGAATGGTTTAACTCTATATTTCTAAGTCCCAGGATATATTCAACCTGTCAATCATTAATTTGTCTCAGGTCATGAGTTGTTGATATAATCAAAAGAGGGCATTTCCCCGTAAGTTGTTGCGGGGAGGATTCATTCGTCCTACTGCCCTTGTCATGTGAATTTAGATGTTTTTATTACACGATGGGGAGTAAAGATGCAGAAACTATATCAATTATTACACGAACATTTATCTGGTGAAAAAGCTCACGAGACGGTAAAACGAATCACCCAGTTTTATCGATCACCGGGATCACAGGGTTATCATGCTGCTACGAACATAATTGCAGATATGCTTAGGAAGAACGGATTTGCTGATTTGGAGGTTACCCATTACCCTATTGATGGTGAGGTAGAAGTAAACAACCGGGTTTTTCCTCTTTCATGGGAACCATATGATGCAAAAGTAAGGATCATCAATCCAATTCAAGAAGATATTGTTAATTTCGATATTGCTCCATCGACCCTTGCATGGTGGTCTGCACCGACCCCTTCCGGTGGAATTGATGCAGAAGTCATTGATGTAGGAACTGGCGAACACGAAAGTGACTACGAAGGTAAGGCTTTATCTGGAAAGGTAGTTTACATCCACACCACTGACCGCCCAGAGGGATGGACTTATGCATCATCCTTAGCACTACAAAAAGGGGCAATAGGAATTTTGACAGATTACTTCCTTTATCCAATGCCACCTGATCGTGTTCAAGAAGATGTTCCAAATTCGGTTCAATTATTGCGATTGGGTGCAAATAATCACGGTAAATATCAAGCTTGGGCTTGTTCAGTGAATTATGAAGTTGGTAAAAAACTGGATGAATTATTGAAAATTGGACCAGTCACTATTCATGCAGAGATCAGCTGTAAATTATTTAAAGGTGAGGGTCAAAATTTACTTGCGACGATTCAAGGATCCGATCTGAAACATGAATCGGTATTTTTTCTATCGCATACTTCTACAGGCACCCGACCCGGCGCTAATTGTGCTGCTGGGGTTGCTTTGTCTGCAGAAGTTGCCATGACTTTAAAACATTTGGTAGATACTAATCAAATACCTAGACCGCGCAGATCAATAAAGTTTTTATTCGTCAATGAAGGTCTGGGTTCACAGGTTTATATAGGTTCGCATATGGATGAACTACCATCCATAAAAGCTTCATTTTGTTTTTGCAGTGCTGGTAATCATCAGCATAAAACAAAATCCATCTTGGTGTTCAGCAAGAATCCTGATTCAGTGCCCTCTTTTCTTAATGATTTTTATGAATGGGTTATGGATCAAGCTCCAAAGGATAAGTATTGGGTTGGTCGAGAAGAATGGAATATGTCTTCAGTTGTTTTTGAACAGGTACCCTATACTCCCTGGAGTGATAACAGCGCTTGGGCAGCTTATGGCATACCTAGCGGACTCGTGATGAGCTGGCCAGATATCAATTTTCATTCACAATTATTGACAGCTGACACGATCGATCCGAAAGTGATAAAACGAGGAGGCATTACAAGTGCAATCGCAGCCTATGAAATTGCTAATGCTAATGGAAAAACTGCTGAGGTAATTGCCGATATTGTATTTAGTAAGAGCCTTTACAGACTTCAATCGATCGGTAATGAAATTCGGCATTATATACTTATTGTGGAGACTAATGAGAATGAGGACTCAGCACGGAAATTGGATTTCTCACTTAAAAAATTGGAATTCATTACAAAACGAGACATAGCCGCTATTGAAACAACAGGAGAGCTAATTGGTGGTGAGATACCCAGTGAATTTTTGCAAAAAATTTCCACCTATCAATCTCGCCTAAAAGAAGAAGCTCAAAGGCAGATAAGTCAGATTTGCAGTTTAAAAAAAATATATTCCAAATAATTGAAATTAAGGAGGTTGTAGTTAGATGAAGTCAATTTCTTTAAGTATGATCCCAAGCAAGAATTTGCAACAATCTACACCGGGTCTGGGTATGGCTTATCCAGAGGCAGTTGCACTATTTGAAACAATGAAGGAACAAGATTCACGTGTCGTTTTTTATACTCTCAGGACTATTGGTGATGAGGTCTGGAATATGGTGGACGGAAAGAAGACCATGGGTGAAATTGCATCTGCTAGTATGATCGAATTTGGTATTGATATTGATGAAGAATTATTTCTTCCTATATTTGAAGGACTCTGGAAGAATAAACTGATATCAATATAGGAAAACGCCTTTTGTTAATATTATTAAGAATAACTAATTAAAGGAATAAATAATGAACCGAGAAGCGATACACAATTATATAGATACACACAAAGATGAACATGTTGCAAATATTCAGGAGTGGGTGCGACAGCCAAGTGTCAGTTGGGACAATTTGGGTTGTGAAGATATGGCTCAATTAGCGGCTAAAACCTACAGAAAGTTAGGATGCCAGGAGGTAGAGTTACTGGAAGGACGTTTTCACCCAGGAGTATGGGCAGAGTACGATGCCGGCGCACCGGTTACCATTCATAACTATTCTATGCTGGATACTCGCACGGTTAATGCCAAGGATTGGAAATTCGATCCATTTGGTGCAGACATCACCTCAATTGGAAATTATCCAAAGGTAGTTGTTGGTCGTGGAGCCATGGGAGCTAAAGGCCCTTACATGACTTTTCTAAATGCATTGTCATCCATTATTGCGGTGGAAGGAACTCTACCTGTCAATATCATGTTTTTGGCAGAAACCGAAGAGATTATGGGCAGCCCCTCGTATCGAAAATTTGCTGAGCAGAAGGCTGCTCAGTTGAAGAAAGTTGATGTGAGCTTCGTACCTCTTGCATCACAGAACCCTGCCGGGGCTGTAACTATGGGACTTGGATTGAAAGGTATGACTGTTGTGGAATTTACTGCAAGCGGTAAAAACTGGGGTAAAGGTCCAGTGGATACCATCCATAGCATGGTAGCTTCTTTAGTAGATTGTCCACCTTTCAGGTTGGCCCAGGCTCTTGCAAGTATGACTGAGCCGGATGGAAGCGGATGTGCCGTGAAGGGTTTGATGAAGGTGTGGGATTATCGCAAGCCTCTGACCAAAGAAGAAACTGAGTTGCTTGATATCATTGCAAAAACGGCTGAAGGAAAGGATTGGCGGGATGTGATACCGGTGGGCGGCGTAAAGAATGTAAGCACAATTAGGGGTGGCATGAGTGGTATGGATCCGCTGATCAACTGGTTGTACGGCCCGACATTCAATATAGCAGGAATACGAAGCGGCTTCCTTGGCCCAGAGACTGGAACAATCCCTTACATCATTCCCAGCACAGCCACGGCCACTATCGATATGCGGCTGGTGGTTGATCTTAGCCCGGAGGAGATCATCCAGGCTTTACGAGATCACTTGGACGAACGTGGTTTCCAGGATATTGAGATCAATGTGTTTGCAGCCTTTAGCCATAATGTAACGCAAGTAACTGAGCCAGCCTCACAAGCTATGATCTCTACTATGAAACAGTGGAACTTGAAGCATACAATCTGGCCGATACAAGGTGGTGGTGGCCCATGGACAGTAATTCCCAACCAGTTTAATGTACCCTGCGTGCGTGGTGGAGTGATTGGCGGCGGTGCTGGCCGACTTGTGGACGAGTACTACGTCATCGAGAGTGATGGCATTATGGCAGGAATGGTAGAAGCTGAGAAATATATGGTTGACTTGATCTTCAACCTGGCTAGTACACTGGTACCTAGTCACTAATTAGTTTGTCCCTTATTAATTGAAAATAACCAGGACTTTATGCCTGGTTAGAAAGGAAATCATGAAAGTATTAAGGGTGCCTTATAAAATGATAGCGGCACCAATCCCGGCTGAAAAACTTCAGACAAACAAGACAGCCATCATTTTGCTCGATTTTCAGAAATACACCTGTGACCGTGATACCGGATTGGCCTCAAGGATCAATGAAAAAGGCATAAAACCTGAGTTCGATGAATACTATAGAATGGTGGATGAAGCAAAAAAGAATTGCAGCAATCTGTTGGAAGTTTGTCGTCATCACGATGTGGAGACAATATTTTGTTATATGTTCGACAATGGTAAACCCAACCAATATTCACGGCAATTTGAGGTCAGCCAATACCCGCTTCCAAGTGGTGACTTATCAAAGGAATACTTAGCTGGAGTGACTCCTGAAAATGGTGATGAGGTTATTACGCGTGATTATTATTCTCCATTTCTAAATACCGGATTGGAAGAAAAACTGCGAGCAAAGGGTATTGACACGCTAATATTAGCTGGAACCTTGTATAACTACACTGTCAGTCAAACTGCACGTGAAGCTGCCGACAGGGGCTTTACAGTGATTGTAGTATGGGACTCATGTGCTGGTGAGACATTGGACTGGCATATGGTGACTAAAACAGGGATTATGGGGGGTCTTATTCTGTCACGCCGGACCTATGAAGTAATTGAGATGGTAGAAGGGGATCGAACGTGAGAATTATTAGAACCGTAAGAGGTGACATTGTTCCTTCACAAATGGGTGTGACAGCTCCGCATGAGCATTTGTGGTGTGATCAAGGGATTGGTGATAAACATGAAAATTTTTCATTTCCTGGTATCCACGAAAACATGTACATGCACGAGAAAAACCTGGTCATTAAAGAATTGAAGGGATTTTATGCAGCCGGTGGTCGAGCTATCGCCGAAATGACGACAGATGGGTGGGGACGAGATGTAACTATATTAAAGGAGATTTCTGAAGCAGTAAATGTGCATGTAATAGCTATTTCTGGCACTTATGTTGAAGATTATCTGCCAGAGTATTTCCAAAAAATGGATGTCGATGAATTGGCAGAGAAATTTGCGAATGAGATTATGCTTGGTGTGGATGGAACAGGAATTCGTACCGGTTTGCTAAAAACATCAGTTAGTCGCAGAGTGGTGGAAGGATCAGAGTTGAAAGGCGCAAAGGCTGTTGCGCGAGCTCAGAAAAAAACTGGGGTTGCTATTACCACCCATACAACCGCCTCATCACGATTTGAAATTAAGGGTGGAAACATTGGCATGTATCATTTAGACATCTTTGAGAAAGAAGGCGTCGATTTACAGCGCGTTATTGTTGGCCACACAGATGAAAACGCGGATATTCGTCAACTTATTGATGTGATAAACAGGGGTGCGTATGTTCAGTTCGACACAATTGGAAAAACTCACTGGCAGTTAGACGAAACTCGTATTCACTTGATTAGCCAATTGGTCGGTAAGGGACACGAAGATAAAATATTATTATCTACCGATCGATGCCGGGTGTCTGAGACTAAGACACATGGAGGACCTGGTTATGCTCATGTGTTGAATGATTTCATCCCAAAAGCCAGACAAGCTGGTATTGATGAGGAAATTATAAATAAGCTGCTGGTTGAAAACCCCGCGGCGATATTATCTTTTGAAGTCTCTTAGCATACTTTTCCACTTGGATGAGATTGGCTAAAACGTCAGCCTCTTTTAACGCAAAAGGAAAATCAAAAATAAAACTGAAAAAGCAGCGGTTATTGGATCGCTGCTTTTTCAGTTTTGCGTGTAACACACCATAAATACCACTCTGTAGTTACTTTTTCCTTTCCATGAAGCATTAATCTACGAAATCCCCGACCTTGTTTCGGCTTGGTTATGGACTGAATTTTATGAAAAATAGTTTACAGATCCTCGCAAGTAGCTCTGTCAACGTAAAGCATAACCCAAAATCTAAATACAATTTACTGTTGTCCCATTCATTAAAACAAAAACAGCAAATATATTAATAGTTCGATGTAGAGTGTTTTCAACCTCTGCAGTAAAACACCCAATCAACAAACGCAATATTATGCGATGATAATCAGGTGTTCAAAAATTTTGAAATTATTAAGCCGGACTATTGTTGCGAATTGCGTTTAGATGAAATTGGAAAATACAAACCTGATCTGTAATTGGAGAACACTAATAAAGCAGTTCTGTGTTCAATAGATTCTTGAGGGGTTTGCCGTCAAGATAAAGGCGAAGGTTATCGCAAAATACCTGGCAAAGCCGCATATTTTCGTGATCACTAATGCTGGCTGCATGCGGACTTAGAATAACATTTGCCATATCCCAAAGAGGGCTTTCATTTGGTAGGGGTTCCTTTTCAAATACATCTAAAGCTGCGCCGCTTAATTTTCCATTTTTCAGATTGGTAATTAATGCTGCCTCATCTACGATACTACCCCGGGAGATATTTATGAAGAACGCATCGTCGGGAAACAGGGAGAATTTGTTGGCATCAATTAGATGTTTTGTAATTGAGGTTTCGGGTATGGTGATTACAAAAATCTCGGCTTGACGTAACATCGAGTCAAGGTCCGATATGGGGAAAAATTCATCTACTATATCAGTTTTAGTTAGTAGATCTGACCCAATAACATGCATTCCAATACCACGCGCCATTTTCGCAATAGCAGATCCATTGCGTCCTAATCCCAGTATTGCTATCGTGCGATTTTCAAGATCGGAACCTGAATAACGGTTAAAACATTTTTTTGATTTTTGTTCAATCATGATATGTGCGCGCTTAAAGTGCATTAATAAAGACATCACACAAAATTCTGCCAATGGTTGTGCATGAATGCCAGCAACTGTAAAAATTGTATCTGGCATCCGTTTATCGTATTCCATGTTATGCACAAACTCACCAATTCCAGTACTTGTTCCTTGTATCCAACGGACTCGCGGGGCTAGATTAGGCAACTCTTTTTTATGGGTCTTGTCAAAGTCGAAAAGGATTTCGGCCTCTGCTAATAAATCAAGCCATCGCTTTTCTTGGGCGGGTGTCCTGGAAAATGGATGCCCGGTGTGATCCCCTGCATATCGAGGAGCCGGGATAAGTGTAGGCTCAAAGATTATCTCCAATTTGTCATCAACCTGGTTTAACTTTTCTACATACTCTGGTTCTATATATGAGGTGATTAATACGGTGTGTTTACTTTTCTTAATCATTGTTTCATTCTCCTGAATTCGATGATTATTGCTGTGATTAATGGATGGTAACACTCGTTGAGTGATTTCGCAACATATTTTCTGTAAAATTGATTACAGATTTTCTCAAGTGGCTCTGTACACACCTAACCTGACCCAATAACTAAATCCAAACTAACATACTTCCATTCTTCACTACACCCCAACAATATTGGTGAGATTAAGCGCGATTAACTGAACAACGAAAACACCATCTCAGCGGGCGCAGCCGAACCCGATGCTGTCGTTCCTGTTGTCAGGGAGCTCGAGTAGCGGAGGGCAGAACGCAGGTCGTTACTGTTGTTGTGCCAGGATCCGCCGTGCAGCACACGGCTATCCCCGGAAGAAGGACCCTTCGGATTCCATTCCGGAGATGAGAAGTAATATCCGGAATCTTACCAGTCTGCTGTCCATTCCCAACCATTGCTGGCCATATCCAACGCCGTAGATACCGTCTTGAATGTCAAGGTGCAAAGTTGAACTTCTTGCCATAATCAGGATCAAATGGCAGTCCAGATTTCAAAACGCCATACATCAGAGTGAGTAATTTGCGCATTGCAGCCACAATGATCTCCATCTTAACATGACCTGTTTTCGGCATCCGTCGGCTCAAATCAATAATCACTGGATTGTAACGGGGGCCATCACCGCTGGCATGTACAGACTTGCCCTCATCTGACTTTGCCCTTGCTTACTGATCCTGCTTTGTTTTCTGACTGATGTACCTGATTGGAATATGCGTGGATTCAAGCCAAAATGGGCTACTACCTGGCCACTCTCTTCATACTGACTTGTGTCACCTATCTCTGCCATAAATCGTTGGGCGGATTGTTCGCCAACACCCGGAATGCTCTTGAGCAGCTTTTGCTTAGCCCTTAGATCAGGATCCTGGTCAATAAACGCATCCATCTCATCCTGGATTAGCCTAATTTGGACATTGAGATAGTCAAGATGTGCCTTGATGTTCTGGTCTACAAAAGCATCATCAATGATCGCCTCCAACCGATTTGCTTCTCTGGTCCGCTCTTCCTTCAATTCATCCAGTCTACGCACTAAAGCTCTCAAATGCTTTTGTTTCTCGTCCAAAGGAGCCCAGAGCCGTAGATTAGCCTCTTCCCTCAGGCAATATTCGGCAATTAACTGAGCATCTCCACGGTCCGTTTTGTTCAGGTGCAGATGACCTTCCCGATACTGTTTGATCAAATAGGCATTCACTATACTGACCTGATGACCATGGCAGACCAGATATTCTGCCAAGGCTTCTCCATATCGACCCGTGGCTTCCATGCAAGCGTGTACTTGTTCAACACCCACCTTGTTCAACCAACTTTTCAGAGCTTCAAAACCGTTTGGATCATTGGAAAATACTTTGTGCTTGCCTTGCCCCTCATTGATTAAGTAACCATCAAAACTGGCTTTGGAAATATCGATACCCAACTTGACTTCAGCATATTGCATTTTGACCTGCTTTCTGGTTAAACTATCCTTGTTTGACAGTCAGGCGCATCCTTCGGATCAACCTTGCTTATACGAGCTCTGCTCTTCTGAGGCGGCTCAAGATACCGTCCGATCGCATGTGGATGAGGTGAGGGGATCTAATCTACGACACTGGTTTATCACCAAAGGGGCGGCACAGATTCACCCTCACCTTCCTGACTGGTCTTTTATTAGCTTACAAAATTCTACATTCAATATACAAGGAGCTGGCGCTGTCAGGGTAGTTTCCAACCTCTGTGGTATCACTATTATTTTTGTTATAATCAAAGGAGGGCATTTCCCCGCAGCTTACTGCGAAAAACAGTAAGATAGAAGAATGAGTGAAAAGTAGCGGAAGAGTCACAATATCTCGATATTGATATACCACTTTGTATGTCCAGCGAAGTATCGGAAAGTGGTATTTGGTGAAGAAGTCGACGAGGTATTGAAGGAAATATGTTTGGAAATAGAGAAGAGGTACGAAATTAAGTTTATAGAAATTGGGACAGAAAAAGATTATGCACATTTTCTAATCCAGTCAGTCCCGATGAATTGTGCAAAGAGGATCAAACAAGCAGTAAAGAGAATTACAGCGAGAGAGATATTTGCAAAAGTGCCAGAAGTGAAGAAGCAACTATGGGGAGGGGAATTTTGGACAGATGTATACTACGTAAGTACAGTAGGGCAACGAGGAAGTGAAGAAACGATTAGGAAGTACGTGCAAGAGCAAGGGATTGAAAAGGAATACAGACGGTTACATTATGATGAACAGTTTAAATTATTTTAGCAAGGACAAAAAAAAGTTGATACCCCGTAGCTTGCTGCGGGGAGGATTTATTATATCCTATAGGATAACAGCTTTTTCTGTGTAGAAAATTGGTTGAATATTTTTCAGTACATGAAGAATCTTATATTGAGGAGTTAAAGTGACATTTTTAGAAACAAAACTATGTCCAATAGGTATATTTGATTCAGGTTTAGGTGGTCTTTCTGTTTTGGCTCAGGTTTATAAATTGGCTCCTAATGAGGATGTTCTTTTCATAGGTGACACAGCACGACAGCCTTACGGCCCTCAGACTATTGAAGATGTAAGGAAATATGTCTTGGAGATCTCTTCTTACTTAATTGATAGAGGTGTAAAAGCTGTCATAATTGCCTGTAATACAGCCAGTATTGCTGGTATTGAACTAGCCAGAAAGACTTTTCCAGATACACCAATATTTGGTATGATAGATGCGGGGGTTCATGCAGCACTAAACACGACAAAAAATAAAAAAATTGGAGTTTGGGGAACAGAAATTACAATTTCCAGTGATGCGCACTGTTCAATGCTACGGGAGATCGATTCGACCGTTCAGGCCATTGGTCTAGCACCTTCTGAACTGCTTCGTCTTGCTGAAAAAGGAAAAATTGATGACATCCCGCATCTTACTCAATTAGCTTTGGAAGCCTTTCAGCCGTTGATAGAGCTAAACCCTGACTGTTTAATTCTCGGGTGTACTGATTTTACCTGTGTAAAGCCTATAATTGACAATATCTTGCCTCCAACAGTACAGGTGATTGATCCCGCTGAAAATGTAGTAAAGGATTTAATCCAATATCTTGGTGAAATGGATCAATTAAATCCTAATATATCAAAGAAGGGCCAGACTACCTTTTATGTAACCGGTGAAGATATTGATAACTTTTCCTCATTCACAAGACGATTTATGCAATTAGATTATGCTGATGTGCGACCACTATCTGTTAATGAATTAGTAAAGTTTAGGAATAGATTGTTATCATGAATTCACTACGGCAATTTTTCTGTCACAATCACAATTGGACAGATTTTTGCTTAACCAATATAATATGTCTTAGGAAAACCTTGAAAGGACTAAAATGAAAAAAGAATCATTATTTTACAAACCGGGTGCACCTTATTCTAAAGCCGTGAAGGCTAATGGGTTCCTATTTGTGTCTGGCAACGTGGCAATTGACCCTGTGATCGGTGCTAAAGGTGAGGGTGGAATCAAGGAACAGACACGACTAGTTCTCAATAATTTGAAAAAACTAGTGGAAGATTGTGGTTCTTCATTTGATGATGTTGTTAAAGTAAATATTTACTTAACAAATATCAATGACTTTTCTGGAATGAATGAGGTTTATAAAGAGTTTTTCCCTGATAATGCCCCAACGAGAACAACTGTGGGCGTAAAAGAACTCTCCAGTCCTGTATTCATTGTTGAAATTGATTTAATGGCTGCTTTGTAAGTCTTTGTTCAATAATATTTATCAATTCTTTGTTGGATTACCAAACAGGAGAATGGATAAATTTTTTAGATGATCCAGATATCAACCAAATTGTTAGCAAATGAAGGGATAAATTATGTCAGTATCGATTTTAAAAAATGTAACCGTATCAAATGGCTCTGTACTTGATCAGGAAACTGATGCGATTTTTTGTTTTCGTTTTCTAGATCAAGAAGAAATGACAGACACTGAAAAAGTTTTAGATTCTTTGGTACACGAACAAATTTCGACAGCTTTGCAGACCAAAGATTTTCAGGGTAAAGCGTTCGAAATTCAAATGCTTTACATGACCAACGGATCTAGCTCGAAGAGGCTATTTCTCATCGGGTTAGGCAATTCAAAAAAATTTGATTTGGAAATCACTCGTAAGGTTGGCTCCACGGTTGCTGAAAAAATTCATAATTACGACATAAAGACTGCTTCTGTTATTATCACCAAAGAGCTGATAAAAGATGAGATAACCCTAGCAACAACAATAAAAGAGTTTCTAATAGGTATGGAGCTCAATCTCTATCAGTTTACGGAGTTTAAAAGCACCCCTGGTGGCAATTCGGATTTTGACCTAACACTTTATGTCCATAACTCAACCAACTTATCAGACATGCATCATGCAATTTCTTTAGCCAGGCATTTTTGCTCAGGCGTTTATTTAACAAGAGATCTAGTCAATTATCCTCCCAATTACGCCACACCTAGTTTCCTGGCTACTCAGGCAAAAAATCTTGCTCATGAATTTAACCTCAAATGTCAGATTATTGATGAAGAAGGGATGAAGGAGTTAGGCATGGGTGGATTGTTAGCTGTTTCGCAAGGCTCAGATGAACCCTCAAAGTTTATTGTTCTTGAGCATAACAGCGAACAGCTAACCATGGACACAATTGTCCTAATTGGCAAAGGTGTTACCTTTGATAGTGGTGGAATTTCCATTAAACCCGGAGATGGAATGGAACGGATGAAGACTGACATGTCTGGTGCCGCAGCAGTGATGGGCACTATGAAAGCAGTTGCCTTGCTGAACCTGCCTATCCATCTAGTGATCTTAATTCCGACAACAGAAAATATGCCAAGTGGTAAATCATTCCGTCCTTCGGATGTTCTTAAAATGATGAATGGAAAAACGGTTGAAGTTATAAACACCGACTCTGAAGGTAGGCTTATCTTGGCTGATGCTCTTTGCTATGCTGATCGATACCATGCAAAAGCAGTGATCGATATTGCCACATTGACTGGTGCACGTACTGTTGGTCTGGGAGACCATGCAATTGGTTTATTCAGCAACAATGATCATTTGGTTGATCAGTTAGTACAAGCTGGTGAGACAACATACGAAAGAGTTTGGAAAATGCCATTGTTTTCAGAGTATCGTGATGTATTGAATAGCTACGTAGCAGATCTCAAACATATGGGCGGAAAATCTGGTGGTGCAATAGTTGCTGCTAAGTTCTTGGAAGAATTTGTGAACAACTATAATTGGGCTCATCTGGATATTGCTGGTTTGGTTTCACAAGAAAGCGGTAGTTTTTATCGCCAAGGTTATGCGACGGGTATTGGCACAAGATTATTAACTCAGTTCCTTGTAAATTGGGTCAATTGATAGTTTTATTATCAGGCAGTGAATTCATTCACTGCCTGATAATCCTTATTAATTCATGTTTATAATTTTGTAACATTGATAATGTTTAACCCTGAAGTATTCGTTCTTTTTAATTATGAGATCTACATACTCATTATGAACAATTAATTTTTTCTGGAATCGTATTGACAGTCCGGATATTGCCCAGAATTAGCCATTAATAGGGAAAATCTAATGTGAATGGAAAATTAACAAACGGTGAAATTCCAAAAATTTGGATATCCCCTTACGCGAACGGGTCTACGACCTAATTAAAAATTTTATACTTCAAAATAAACTGTATCCAGGAAAAACCATTAACATTGATCGGCTATCTGAGCAATTAGGTGTCAGTCAAACACCGGTTAGAGAAGCTATGGGGATGCTAGAATTGGATGGACTTATCATCACAAGCCAATATCGAAATCCGAAAGTTGTTGACATAACAGCAAGGGATATCGCAGAGTTTTACGATATGCGGCTACTTGTTGAACCAAGGGCAATTCACCATTCTATTGGGAATATTTCAACTCAGGCAATTGAGGATGTGGAAAATAACCTCCAAATTGCATATTCTGAGGCAGCCAATAATTATTTTTCCCCACACCTTCAATCGGATATTTATTTACATAAAATAATTCTTTCATCAACTGGGAATGCTTTTTTCTGGCAGTTAGCTAGTAGAGTCCATGATCGTTCGATCCGTATACGGTCACTCGTTGAAGCGACTGGTGATGCAAAAGAGATTATGCGAATTATTGAAGAACATTTCAAGATCACTGAAGCAATCAAGCACCAAAGTCACTCAACGGCATCCGCCTTTCTTTACAACCATTTGTTGAGTGGTAAGGTTCGTACTCTGGATGCACTCAAACGATTACCACAGAGTCAAGAGTAGGAGTCTTCACCTTTGATATTAATCACTATTTATTGTTCCTCCCCAGGATCAGCAAGTGACGGGATTTTCTGATAAAATAGTCGCTTGGTTGTGTTTCAAGCAACTGGAAAAATAAGTCAAGAAATCGTCTGAATCCCCTTGCAATGAATCGGGAGTGATGATATATTTGAAGTTCGCCCTTTGAGAGGGCTAGTTTTATGTGTATTTGACAATCTAAGAATGGTACCGCGTGGGCAGAAAGCTACACAGGGAACATTAACTGGGTTGTGCGGAGATGATGCAGTTTGCCCAATGCTGACAGTCTCGCAAGAGTAATTCTAAAAACAGGAGAATAGTATGTTTAAAGGGCTTATTGGAAGAAAGATCGGGATGACCCAGATCTTCGACAGCAACGGTGCCGCAATTCCGGTGACTTTGCTCGAAGCTGGGCCATGTTTTGTTTCCCAGGTCAAGACGGACAAAACGGACGGATACAATGCTGTCCAGTTGGCGTTTGGCGAAGTGAAACCGAACCGCATGACCCAGGCAGAACTTGGCCATCTTAAGGCCAACAACCTCCCCCCAGTTCACGTTCTACGTGAATTCCGCACCAAAAAAGTTGACGAAATCAAAGCCGGCGACGAGCTGAAAGCAAACCTCTTCGCGACTGACGAATACGTTGACATCATAGGTATTACCAAAGGCAAAGGCTTGGCCGGTGTAATGAAACGGCACGGCTTCCATGGTACCAACCGAACCCATGGCCAGTCCGACCGCCAGCGCCACGCTGGTTCCTCCGGATCCACTACGACCCCTGGTCGTGTTTACAGAGGCAAGAAAATGGCCGGGCGTATGGGCAATGCTCAGGTCACCTCTTCCCATATGCGCGTAGCGATGGTGGATGCTGAACGCAATTTGATCGCAGTTAACGGTCCCGTTCCAGGCCCCAAGGGTGGCACAGTGGTCATCAAAGAGGCCCGCAAGCAGTAATGCTTGGGTGAATGGAGAATAGCATGAAAACAGATGTTTTTAACTTAAAAGGTGAAAAAGCAGAAACCATTGAATTGCCCGACGAAATCTTCGCCGCCAATGTCAATATTGATCTGATGCATCAGGCTTACCAACGCCAGATGGCCAATGCCCGCTTGGGCACTCACAGTACTCAGCGCCGCGCGGAAGTCTCCGGTGGCGGAGCAAAACCCTGGGCGCAAAAAGGTACCGGCCGCGCCCGTCAGGGTTCCCGTATCTCTGCCCAATGGGTGGGTGGTGGACGTATCTTTACCCCCAAGCCCCGGGATCACTCCCTGGATATGCCCAAGAAAATGCGCCACGCTGCCTTATGCAGTGCTTTGACTGTCAAAGCCAATGACCAGCAATTGGTCTTCGTCAAAGACCTGAACATGACCCAGCCCAAAACCTCCGACCTTGCCAAAGTTGTCAAGACCCTGGGGGGCGAAGGTCAAACACTGATCCTGGTAGCGGACAAAGGCGAAGCCAATGTCAACGTTATCAAGAGCGGCCGCAACCTGGTCAAGGGCCAATTACTCTTCGCGAGCTATGTCAATATCCGCGACCTGTTGCGCTCAGAAAAAGTCATTATCCCGCTTGACTCGCTCAACGTGATCAAGACCATTTTGGGATTGGAAGGTAAAGCAGAATGAAAAGCTCAATTTTTGAAGTCCTGCGCCGTCCCGTGGTTACTGAAAAGTCAAACTACCAGGCCAGTAAACTGCGCCAATACGTTTTTGAAGTTGTGTCTGATTGCACCCGCGAGAACGTAAAGACCGCCGTTGAAACCGCGTTTGATGTGGATGTTGTGCGCGTCAACATTATCAATCTTCCTGCCAAATCGACCAAAAGCAGCAAGACCCACCGCTTATCGATCAGAAGGCCTGGCGTCAAAAAAGCCATTGTGACGTTGAAGGAAGGGCAAACCATTCCGATCTTCGAAGGAGTTGGATAATGGCCGTCAAATTATATAAAGCAAAAACCAATGGCCAGCGCCATAAAACTGGCTATACGTTTGAAGAAATAACCAAGGACCGCCCTGAGCGCAGCCTGATCATGGCCAAAACCATGTTCGCCGGCCGCAACTCCATGGGCCGGATTACCGTGCGCCATCGCGGATCTGGTGTCAAGCGCCAAATCCGTATAATCGATTTCACCCGCAACAAATTTGGCATTCCTGCCAAAGTATCCGCGATCGAATACGATCCGAATCGCACCGCCCGTTTGGCCCTATTGGTTTACGCCGATGGTGAGAAACGCTACATCATTGCTCCTGTTGGAGTTAAAGTGGGTGATAGCCTTCTTTCCGGTCCCACCGCTGAAATCCGCCCTGGCAATAATATGCCCCTTGCGAACATTCCAGTAGGCACAACGATCCATGCCATTGAATTACTACCCGGCAAGGGTGCCCAGATCTGCCGCTCGGCAGGTTCTTCCGCCCAGCTGTTGGCTAAAGAAGGCAAATACGCCCAGGTGCGTATGCCCTCAGGCGAAGTTCGTCTGGTTCTGCAGGAATGCACCGCCTCTATCGGACAGGTTGGCAACGTGGATCACTCCAACGTGAAACTTGGTAAGGCAGGCCGCGCCCGCCATATGGGTTTACGCCCTGAGGTCCGTGGTAGCGCTATGAGCCCGCGAGATCATCCCCATGGAGGTGGCGAAGGCCGCACATCCATTGGTATGCCTGGTCCCAAGACCCCATGGGGTAAACCAGCGCTGGGTTATAAGACCCGCCGCAATAAGCGCTCAAACAACATGATCATTCGCCATCGCTCCAAGGCTAAGCGCTAAGGGAAAGAAAAGGATGTAAGAAATGTCGCGATCATTGAAAAAAGGGCCATTCATCGACCCGAAACTATTAAAGAGAATTGAAGATATGAACACCAAGGGCGAGAAGAAAGTTCTCCGTACCTGGAGCCGTGCCAGCACCATTTTTCCCCAGATGGTGGGTCATACTATCGCTGTGCACGACGGCCGACGCCATGTTCCGATCTATGTGACCGAAAATATGGTTGGCCATCGCCTTGGTGAATTTGCTCCCACCCGTTGGTTCCGCGGACACGTGTCCGAGAAAGCGGCTAAGTGAGGTAGCGTATGGCACTCAAAATTACTGCTAAACTCAGCAAGTGCGGTTCCTCGGCCCAAAAAGCCCGCCTGGTTGTTGATCTCGTCCGCGGCAAAAAAGTTGTGGACGCGCTCAATATTCTTGGGCTAACCCCCAATTTTGCCGCATCCTCTGTGCGAAAACTGATTGCTTCTGCAATGGCAAACGCTGAAGAAAACTTTGGTGTTGGCAGGGATGAGCTGATGGTTTATAAGATCTTCGCCGACGAAGGCCCAACCCGCAAATGGCGCACTTTTGGTGCCCGCGGCCGCTTCAAGCCTCAATTGAGGAGAAGCTCTGAAATCACCGTTGTGTTGCGCGAGATCGAGTAGAGAGGCAAGGAATAATTATGGGTCGTAAAGTACATCCAATTGGTTTCCGTCTGGGCATCAACAAACCGTGGCTTGGCCGCTGGTATGCTGAGGGCAAAGATTACACCGAACAACTGCACCAGGACATCAAAATACGCGAATTGGTGCTCAAAGAAGCAGAACGCGCCGGCGTTTCAACCATCGAAATTGAACGCTACCCCGGTAAGGTAAAGGTCACCTTGCACACCGCCAAACCAGGTATCCTGATTGGCCGCAAAGGTGAGAGCGTGAAAGTTCTGCGGACGGCTCTTGAAGCTTTGACCGGCAAGAAGATCGACCTGGAAGTTAAAGAGATCAAGAACCCTGATACCGATGCTTACCTGGTAGCCAAGAATATTGCCGGGCAACTGGAACGCCGTATCAGTTATCGACGCGCGATGAAACGCGCTATTCAACAGGCTTTGCGCCAGGGCGCAGGCGGCATCAAAGTTTCTGTTTCCGGCCGTTTGGCTGGCGCTGAAATGGCCCGCCGAGTCACCCTGCGTGACGGGCGTGTTCCGCTGCAGACTTTGCGCGCAGATATTGATTTTGCCAAGATAGCCGCATCTACAACATACGGTCAGATTGGCATCAAGGTATGGGTCTATCGTGGCATCGTGATGAATGTTCAACCAGAAGAAAAAGTTGAAGCCACCGAAGGCGTCTATATCAGCGAGTAGAAATTGAGTGAGGTATAGATTATGTTGATGCCAAAGAGAGTTAAATATCGCAAACAGCAACGCGGTCGCATGAAGGGTAAGGCCACTCGCGGTGCGACGATTGCCTTCGGCGACTACGGGCTTAAAGCCCTGGAATGCGGTTACCTAAGCCAGCGCCAGATTGAAGCTGCCCGCCGCGCCATCGTGCATGAGATGAAACGCCGTGGTAAGGTTTGGACCCGTATTTTCCCTGACAAGCCGTATACACACCGCGCTGCAGAAACTCGTATGGGTAAAGGTAAGGGTGCTGTGGACCATTGGGTGGCAGTTATTCGCCCAGGACGCATCCTGTTTGAAGTTGGTGGCGCTGAAACTAACGAGGCATTAGCTGCTCTCACTCGCGCCCGGTACAAGCTTGGACTTAAGACCAAGATTGTATTAAAAGAAGGTGTAGGTGAAGGTTAATGAATGCTAAAGAAGTACGCGCACTTTCTACTGAAGAAATTACGAAAAAAATGTTGGACTCACGGCAGGAACTGATGAACCTCAGATTCCAGGTGGTTACCGGTCAATTGACCGATACCGGCCGCTTTAAAGTCACCCGCCGTCAGATCGCGTTGTTTGAGACAGTATTGACCGAACGCGCCAAGGCGGAAAAGGAAGGTAAGAAATGAATAACCGTCGTCGTTTAGTAGGCACCGTCAAAAGCAATAAGATGCAAAAGACTGTGACCGTTGAGGTCTCCCACAGTTATCAGCACCCTCTTTATCATAAGATTGTGCATGGCAGCAAGACTTTCAAGGTTCACGATGAAATCGGCTGCAATGTTGGCGACAAGGTGAGCATTGTCGAATCCGCCCCCATTTCCGCGACTAAGCGTTGGGTTGTTGAGAAGGTCCTCAAGTCAGAATTCCGTAAGGAAGGCGACCTTGAGACTATCTCTGTAGGAGAGCCGAAATGATCCAGAATGAGTCACGACTGACTGTTGCCGATAACACTGGCGCCAAGGTTGTCCTGGTCTTCCATATTGATGGCGGAACCCGACGGCATTACGCCTATGTTGGCGATATCGTCACTTGCACGGTCAAATCAGCTGCTCCTCAGGCGGCTGTGAAGAAAAGCGAAATCGTGAAGGGCGTCATCGTCCGCACAAGCCACCCTTATCGCCGCCCAGATGGATCCACCATTCGCTTCGATGACAACGCAGTTGTCATCCTGGACACTGATGGTGTCAATCCCCGCGGAACGCGTATTTTTGGGCCGGTTGCCCGTGAACTGCGCGAAAAAGGGTTCATGAAAATTGTATCTTTGGCTCCAGAAGTTCTGTAGAGCGAATGCAGGAGAGTAAGATGAGTATGAAAATCAAAAAAGGTGACCGTGTCAGAGTTATGCGCGGAGCTGGAATGGACAAAGATAAGATTGGTGAGGTCATTCGTGTTAACACCAAGACTAATCGCGTCACAGTTCAAGGCGTAAACCTGGCCAAGAGGCACCAAAAACAACGTCAGGAAGATGGCAAGACCCTCCCCTCCGGCATCGTTGAATTCGAAGCCCCCATTGACGTTTCCAACGTCATGCTTGTGGACGCCAAAGGCGAGAAGATAGCCAAGGATCGCAGTGCACGGCGGACCGCTAAAGCCAACCAGGAAACAAAATCCAGGAAAGCTGTTGCTCCCGCCAAACCCGCTGCCAAAGCTGCAGCCAAACCAGCTGCAAAGCCTGCTGCCAAAGCCGCCGCCAAGCCAGCTGCAAAATCCGCAGCCAAGCCAGCCGCTAAGCCTGCTGCCAAAGCCGCCGCCAAGCCAGCTGCAAAATCCGCAGCCAAGAAAACCACGGACAAGCCAGTTGTAAAATCCGCAACCAAGAAAACCGCGGATAAGCCAGTTGCAAAAGCTTTAGCCAAGAAAACCACGGACAAGCCAGTTGCAAAATCCGCAACCAAGAAAACCGCGGATAAGCCAACTGCTAAGAAGGCTACTACTGCGAAGCCTGCAATTAAGAAGACCGAAACCAAGACGGCCGCAACCAAGCCAGCTGTTAAAAAAGCCGCTGCCAAACCTGCGACGAAAACGTCTGAGAAATAGGGCGAGTGAGCAGAAATGAACAGACTACAAGAACTATACAATAAAGAAATCGCCCCTGCCCTCTTCAAAGAGCTCGGATTGAAGAATGTTATGCAGACCCCGAAGATCTCAAAGATCGTTGTCAACATCGGTGTCGGTGAAGCTTTGGATAACCCTAAAGCCATCGAAGCCGCCGTCAACGACTTGACCATCATCACCGGTCAAAAACCGGTTGTGATCGCCGCCCGCAAGGCTATCTCAAACTTCAAGCTGCGCGAAGGCCGCCAAATTGGTGTCAAAGTAACGCTGCGGGGTGAAAAAATGTGGGCATTCTTTGACCGATTGGTCAACATTGCCCTGCCTCGTGTGCGTGACTTCCGTGGAATTTCTGGGGAAGCCTTTGATGGCCGGGGTAATTACACCCTTGGTTTGACCGAGCAGTTGATCTTCCCTGAAATTCAGTATGACAAGATCGACAAAGTTCGTGGCATGGAAGTGAGCATCGTCACTACCGCTGAAACAGATGACCACGCGCGTGCTTTGCTTTCGAAGTTCCGCATGCCTTTCAGAAAGGAAACAAATGGCTAAAAAATGTATGGCATTCCGCGAGTTGCGGAGGAAATATCCTAATCGTGTTGTCAACCGCTGTAAGGTTTGCGGTCGTCCGCGTGGTTATATGCGTAAATTTGGCCTTTGCCGAATTTGTTTCCGCGAATTGGCTCTCCAGGGCAAAATCCCTGGTGTGACAAAATCATCTTGGTAATTCGACCTGGAGGAATATTATGACATTATCAGATCCTATTGCCGATATGTTAACCCGCATCCGCAACATTGCTATGGCTGGCAATAATATAGCCAGCATGCCTGACTCCAAACTCAAACAGGAAATCGCCCGCATCCTTAAGGAAGAGGGTTACCTGGAGAGCTTTGAAGTAGTGGATGGTAAAACTGAAGGCAGCAAAGTATTACGCGTAACCTTGAAGTATATTGGTGAACGCCGCCATCGCCGCCCCATCATCAGTGGTCTGCAGCGTGTCAGCCGTCCTGGCTGCCGTGTCTACACCTCACGCGATGATATTCCATATGTGCTTTCCGGCATTGGCATTTCAATTATATCCACCCCAAAAGGGATCATGACCGGCCACAAAGCCCGTAAAATCGGCGTTGGCGGCGAGGTCCTCTGTAAAGTCTGGTAGGAGGTAAGGGATGTCTCGTATTGGTAAATTACCCATTACCCTGCCAAAGGGAGTGGAAGTAAAGATTGACGGCCACAAAGTGACCGTTAAAGGCCCAAAAGGCGAACTCAGTGACGAGTTCAACCAGGCCCTGACCATTAAATTGGAAGACGGCCAGGTAATTGTTGAACGCCCTGACGACTCTGCCTTCATGCGCGCAATCCACGGTACAACCCGGGCTCTGTTAAACAACATGGTCCAGGGCTGCAGCCAGGGTTTTGAGCGGACCTTGGAGATCAACGGTGTTGGTTACCGCGCTGAAATGAAAGGTGAAGACCTGGTTTTGAATGTTGGTTATTCACACCCAGTTGTTTTCCCGGCTCCGGATGGCATTAGCTACGAAGTCGAAACAAAAACTCGCCAGGTCAAGATTAAAGGTCGCGACCGTCAACAGGTGGGACAAGTAGCCGTGAATATGCGCGAAGTGCGCGTGCCCGATCACTACAAAGGCTATGGCATCCGCTACCTGGGCGAAGTTATCAAACTGAAGGCTGGTAAGGCCGGAAAGACCGGGAAGTAGAGGTAAATATGGCTAAGAAAACAAGAAATCAGGCCCGTTTACACAGGCACGTTCGCGTGCGCAAGTCGGTCTTTGGAACTCCGCAACGGCCTCGCTTGAATGTATTCAGAAGCATCACTGAGATCTATGCTCAGATCATTGATGATGAAAAGGGCATTACGCTTTGCTCTGCCTCATCTATTGATCCGGCCATGAGAGATGTAGTGAGCAAAATGACCAAACTAGACCAGGCAGCCAAGGTCGGCGAAGAGCTGGCTCACCGCGCCATCGCCAAAGGCCTCAAGGCTGTCGTGATGGATCGGGGCGGCTACTATTACACCGGCCGTGTTAAATCACTGGCGGATGGCGCTCGCAAGGGCGGCTTGGATTTCTAAACCGAGGATACAATGGAAGATTTTTCAAAAATTGAAAACCCCTATGATGAGCGTGTTATTGACATTGCCCGTGTTGCCAAAGTGGTCAAAGGCGGTCGCCGTTTCTCTTTCAGAGTAACCCTGGTGGTCGGAGACAACAATGGAAACGTTGGTATGGGAGTCGGCAAGGCACTTGCTGTACCGGATGCCATGCGTAAAGCTACTGAACAGGCGCACAAAAACATGCGCAAGCTCAGCCTGATGGGCACCACAATTGCCCATGAGGTTACTGGTTCCTGCAGTGGCGCCAAAATTTTGCTAAAACCTGCCTCTGAAGGTACGGGTGTTATCGCTGCTGGTGGTGTACGTGCTGTTTGCGAAGCTGCTGGTATCAAAGACATTCTCACCAAGTCGCTGGGCTCAAGCAATATGTTGAACATCGTCACGGCTACATTCGATGCCCTGACCCGACTCAAGACTCCCCAACAGGTTGCTATTGAACGCGGCAAGAATGTGGAAGACGTCAGCCCCTTCTGGGCACGGAGGAAAAATGGCTAAGGCTAATAAACTCCAGATTACTCAGATCAAAAGCGGTATTGGTTACCCAGTCCGCACTAAGAACACCCTCAAAGCGCTTGGTTTCAGGCATATGCATGAGACAGTCGTGCTTGAGGATAGCGAAGTAATCCGCGGCATGCTCGACAAGGTTTCATTTCTGGTCGAAGTCAAGCCCGCAGCGGAGGAGAAGAAGTAATGCAACTACATGACCTCAAACCCAATGAGGGTTCAAAAAAGGACCGCAAGCGCATAGGTCGGGGTATTGGTTCGGGAACTGGAAAGACTTCCGGACGTGGTACCAAAGGCCAAAACGCGCGTCACAGTGGCGTACGCCAATATCACCAGGGTGGTAACCTGCCTTTCTTCCGAAAGCTGCCCTTCCTGCGTGGTGAAGGTTTCTCCCCGATTAACCGCATCCGCTACAATGAGATCAATCTGGATCTTCTTCAGGATTTCAAAGCTGACAGCGAAGTGACCCCGGAAATCCTGGCCGCAACTGGCGTAATTAAGGATATGAAGAAACCCGTAAAGATCATGGGACGCGGTGAAGTTAAAGTTGCCCTTAAGATCAAGGTCCACAAGGTAACCGACGGCGCGCGTGAAAAGATCGAAAAAGCCGGCGGAAGCATCGAAGCGATCGCTGAATAAGCATCCGATAAGGAGTCTACGAATGAAACGATCGTCCTGGCGCTTTCTTTGGAAGTCAGAAGATATCCGCAATAAGCTACTGATTACCTTGCTTTTGCTGGCTGTCTACCGCCTGGCTGCGAACATTCCAGTCCCTGGAGTGAACCGCGCCCTGGCTGCCCAACTGACCCAACAAACCGGAGCTGCAGGCAACCTGATAGGTTTGCTGGATCTGCTCTCTGGCGGTGCAGTCTCCCACTTCTCGATCCTGGCCATGGGTGTTTATCCGTACATTACTTCCCAAATTATCCTGCAACTTCTCCAGCCGGTTATCCCTTCACTCGAAAGAATGATGAAAGATGACCCACGTGCTGGTCAGAAGTGGATGGAGAAATGGACCATGATCTTGACCATTCCGATGGCTCTGCTTTCGGCAATTGGTCAAATCAACATTTTTAACAGCCAATTAGGCGGATCCATTCTGACTCATTGGGGCTTTACAGGTGCCAACCTGCTACCAACAGTGACAGCTGTCATTGCCATGCTTGCAGGTACGATGTTTGGTATATGGATCGGCCAACTGATTTCTGAGTTCGGCTTGAGAAATCAAGGCCTCTCCCTGATCATCTTCGCGGGCATCGTCTCACGTTTGCCTGCAAATTTTATTCAGATGGTCACAGCCAAAGAACCCTGGTGGATTTTTATGCTGGTGCTTGTCCTCCTAATCGCGATTGTCTTTGCCATTGTTTATGTGACTGCTGGCCGCCGAAACGTCCCTGTGATGTTCCCCGGGCGCCGCATCGGCAACCGCATGTCCATGCCAGTGCGCAGCAATCTGCCTCTGATGGTGAATATGGCCGGCATGATCCCGATTATTTTTGCACAATCCTTCCTGACCTTCCCTGTCATTCTTTCCTCTTTCTTCCTGGCCAGTAAAACCCTGGGAATTCAGAATGTTGCCAAGTGGTTCCAAACAGCCTTCGGCCAGGGAACCTGGTGGTACCCGCTAATGCTCTTTATCCTGGTTGTTTTGTTTGCCTACTTCTATACGGACGTACTTTTCGCCCAGCAAAACTACGGCGATAACCTAAAAAAACAAGGCGCGCAGATACCGGGTGTTGTCCGTGGAAAACCAACCCAGGATTATCTGACCCGCGTCCAGCGGCGTATCACGCTGCCCGGAGCTTTCTTCCTGGGCTTCCTGACCGTTGTGCCCTCCCTTCTGGGGGCAGTCTTGCCCGTGCAGCAATCCAGCCTCTCACTGCTGCAGGCTGCCGGCCTCCTGATTGTTGCTGGAACGGTGCGTGAAGTAATCAACCTGATCGAGACCGAGCTGCGAATGCACGGTTACGATGATCATTTGATTGCATAAGAGAAACTGAAATGAATATAAAAGCGGATTACATCATAATGCTTGGGCCTCCTGGTGCTGGAAAAGGCACCCAGGCCGAGGTATTGGCTGAGAAAATGGGCTTGGTCCACGTTTCCAGCGGTGATCTTTTCCGTGAAAATCTTTCCAAAGAAACTGAACTCGGTAAACTCGCCCAAACTTTCATGAGCAAGGGCGAGCTTGTACCGGATGATGTGACCATTGCCATGGTTAAAGATCGCCTGACCCGTCCAGATTGCGATAAAGGTGCTGTTTTGGATGGTTTCCCCCGCACACCTGCCCAGGCTGAAGCCTTGAAGGTCATGCTCAAGGGATTAGGCGGCGATGTTACCGTTGTGCCATTCATCAATGTTCCAGACGAAGTGCTTGTTGAACGTCTGAGCGGCCGATGGATGAGCAAGAGCGGCCGGGTCTATCACGCCATAACCAATCCTCCTCTGGAGAAGTGGTTTGACGACGTGGACGGCAGTCCGCTTTACCAACGCGACGACGACAAACCTGAAACTGTGCGCAACCGCATAAAAGTGTATTACAACCAAACATCCCCCCTGATCGAATACTATAAAGAACAGGGAAAACTGGTCGAAATTGATGGAACTCAGGATATCAACAAGGTAACTGAGGACCTGATGAAAGCCGTAGGCCAGTGATTGGTTTAGAACGAACGATAAATATTAAAAGCCCGGCTGAAATTGCGATCATGCGTGAGGCCGGAAGAATTAATGCACAAACCCTGGAAGCCGTCAAAGCAGCTGTTATTCCCGGGGTGACAACTGGTGAACTCAACGAAATTGCTGAGGAGTTTCAGCGCAAGTTAGGCGTTTACTCGCCCTTTAAAAATTACGATGGTCCATACCCTTACCCGGGCAGCATCTGCACAAGCGTCAATGAAGAGCTGGTGCACGGCATACCGGGAAAGCGTAAGCTTAAAGAAGGGGATATCATCTCCGTGGATTGCGGTACTGTTTACTTGGGATTTGTCGGCGACTCAGCCTTTACGGTGGGAGTTGGCGAGATTAGCCCTGAAGCACAGAAACTGATCGCGGTGACGAGACATGCCCTGGATATCGCAATCAAACTGATGGTTCCCGGTAATCACTCCGGGGATATCGGCGCCGCGGTCGAAGCTTATGTGGAAGGGCAGGGTTTTTATTGCACGCACGTCTATACCGGCCACGGTGTCGGAAGGCATATGCATGAGGAGCCTCAGGTGCCAAATTATGGCACCAAAGGTACTGGGGTGCTGTTGCGAGCAGGCATGACCATTGCCATCGAACCAATGGTCCTGGTAGGTACCCGCCACACTCGGGTGCTCAATGATGAGTGGACGGTGATCTCAAGAGATCGCTCGTTGTGCGCTCACCAGGAACACAGTATTGCGGTAACCGACGAGGAACCGCTGGTGCTAACGGATTTATAAAGGTCTTGCAAATAGACCGACAAAGAGATATACTAAGAACTTTGCGGAATAAGAAGGAGTACGACTGATGAAAGTATCAGCATCAATAAAGAAACGCTGCGCTAAATGCAAGATCGTCAAACGCGACGGTCGGTTGTATGTTATTTGCACCAACCCACGCCACAAACAACGTCAAGGATAAGGAATAATTATGGCTCGTATTGAAGGTGTTGATCTACCCAGGAATAAGCGCATCCAAATCGGTTTGCGGTACATCTACGGCATTGGCCCTAAAGCTGCTGACACAATTTTAGCAGCCACCGGTGTTGACCCTGACCTGCGGGTCAAGGATCTGCCGGAAGACGAGGTCTCCAAGCTGCGTGAATATATTGCCCAAAACGTAACCGTAGAAGGCGACCTGCGCCGCGCAGTCCAGATGAATATCAAGCGTCTGGTTGAAATTGGTTGCTATCGTGGCCTGCGCCACAAGCACAACCTGCCCAGCCGTGGTCAGCGTACTCGCACCAACGCTCGCACAAGCAAAGGTCCCAAGAAGACTGTTGCCGGTCGCGGACGCCGCAAGGGTGCCACTAAGAAGTAAGACTGAACTGGTTCCTGAGTTTTGGGTTTGGGGTTCCTCCCTTTCCCCATGCGGCCCCCAAGGCAAGGTAAACCAGAGATGTAATATTAAGTGAGGAAAAATTATGGCTAAAGTAGCAAAAACAGCACGACGCGGAACCAGTGGTAAAAAGGTAAAGCGTCAGATCTCGACCGGACAGGTGCACGTTTATGCGTCCTTTAATAACACCATTGTTACCGTGACCGACCTGCAGGGCAATACTGTTTGCTGGGGTTCAACCGGTTCCGCTGGTTTTAAAGGCTCCCGCAAGAGCACCCCATTTGCTGCAAGATTGGCAACTGAACAGACCATCAAGGCAGCCCAAGGTATGGGCGTCCAGGAAGTGGAATTGTTTGTAAAAGGCCCCGGCCCCGGCCGTGAAGCCGCCATTCGCGCAGTCCAATCCCTTGGGATTAAAGTACGCATGATATCGGACCTGACACCTATACCTCATAACGGTTGCCGTCCACCTAAAAAGCGCCGCATGTAATAAAGAAAAGGATATTGAATTATGGCTAGAAACACTGATGCAGTATGCCGAATGTGCCGCCGTGAAGGTGAAAAGCTCTTCCTTAAAGGATCACGCTGTTTTACACCCAAGTGCGCATTCGAAAAACGTGGATTTCCACCTGGAATGCACGGCAAGACCACTTCTACTCGCCCTGACCGAGTATCGGACTATGGCAAGCAGTTGCGCGCGAAGCAAAAAGCTCGCCGCGAGTATGGTGTATTTGAACGGCAATTCCGCCGTTATTATTCGGAAGCCCTGCGCGTGCGCGGGTTGACCGGTATGAACTTATTACAGAAGCTTGAAACCCGCCTTGACAATGTGGTTTATCGCCTTGGTTTCGCTAGCAGCCGTGCTCAGGCCCGCCAGCTTGTGAACCATGGTCACTTTACCGTCAATAGCAACCGGGCTGACATCCCATCTTATGATGTCCATCCTGACGATGTTATTACCGTCAGCGAGACATCCAAAGATACAGTTTACTTCAAGAATCTGAAGGAAGAAGCCGAAGGCCGTACTGTACCCACTTGGTTAGCCCGCGATGTGAACACCTTCAGCGGTCGGGTACTGCGTCTGCCAGAACGTTCTGAAATTGATGGTAACTTGAACGAGCAACTGATCGTTGAATACTATTCACGATAGTATGACGAGGACAGTCTTTTCTACGATAGACTGAAAGGAGTCAACCGTGACAGCACTGAATGAAATGGTAATGCCGAAAGTTGAACGGGTAGCAGAATCCCGCGATTACGGCAAATTTACGATCAGCCCACTTGAAAAAGGCTATGGAATGACCTTGGGTAATGCCCTTCGTCGTACCCTGCTCTCTTCGCTCGATGGCGCCGCGATTACGACGGTGCGCATCATCGATGTACAGCACGAATTTACTACAATCCCTGGTGTCCGTGAGGATGTCATCCAGGTCATGCTGCAGCTCAAACTGATCCGCATGAAATTGCATAATGTCGATGCGGCTCAAATTCACCTGGACGTCAAGGGTGAAGGCACCATCACGGCTGCGGACCTGGTTTGCCCACCGGAAGTTGAGATCATCAACCCTGAACTCTATCTCTTCAGTATGAATGAGAAAGAAGCTCATGTGGAGATGGACTTGACTGTTGAAGCCGGCCGTGGTTACCTGCCAGCTGGCGAACGTTCTGAACGTCTGCCGATTGGTGTGCTCCCAGTGGATGCCATCTATACCCCTGTCCGCCGTGTCAACTGGGGCGTTTCAAGCGCTCGCGTTGGCCACAGCACAGATTTTGACCGTCTGACCCTGGAAATCTGGACCGATGGCACAGTTGCTCCTGAACAAGCGCTGGTCGGATCTTCCCAGATCCTGATGCAGCAATTAGGCTACATTAGCGGCACCAGTACTGAGTCGCTGCTTAAGTCCACTCCAGTAGCAGAACCCGAAACCAGTGGCATTAGCTCTGAAGCCCGGGAAACCCAAATCGAAGCCCTTGATCTGACCGTGCGTGTCTTCAACTCTTTGAAGCGCACAGGCGTTACGACCGTGGGTGATGTATTGGAACTGCTGGAAAAAGGCGAAAATGCTATGCTCTCCATCCGCAACTTTGGGGATAAAAGCCTGACTGAACTACGTGCCAAGATGATCGAAAAGGGATTCTTGGAAGAGAAAGAAGTGGAGTAATTTATGCGGCACCAGGTTTATGGTTACAAGCTTGGTCGTAGCATGGGCCATCGCACATCCATGCGCAAGACCATGATCAAGCAATTATTTGAACACGAACGCATTCAAACTACCTTGGCCAAAGCTAAGTCCATTCAGGGCGAAGCTGAGAAAATGATTACCCTTGCCCGCAACAGCAACAAGGGCGATACAGTTGAGAAAGTGAATGCCCGCCGCCAAATTGCGGCAGCACTTGGCAATGCCAGCCCCGAAATCGTCAAAAAGCTTTTCGACGATATCGCCCCTCGCTTTGTCAATCGTCCCGGTGGTTACACACGCCTCCTCAAACTTGGACCACGCCTCGGGGATAATGCCGAGATGGTGCTGCTTGAGTTGGTTGCTGAGTAAATTTAGTAGAACGCCTTTGGCTTGAGTGCAAAGGCATGGCACGTTACAAACTTATCCTCGCTTATGATGGGACCGCTTATAACGGTTACCAACGCCAGGCGATCAAGCACAGCGTCCAGCACGAGCTGGAAGCCGCGCTGCGGAAAATTGGTTGGCAGGGCAAAACCCTGACGGCCTCCGGGAGAACGGATAGCGGAGTACATGCTCACGGCCAGGTTTTACATTTAGACCTGGACTGGAAGCACAGTACAGAAACATTGCTTACCGCCCTGAATGCCTTCCTACCGGATGATATCGCGGCGTTGGACGCGGAAGAAGTTGATGAGGGTTTTCACGCACGCTATAGTGCCCTCAGCCGCACATATCGCTATCAGCTTTATGTGCAGAAACACCGCAATCCGCTGATTGACCGTTTTGCCTGGCGGGTAACAGTCCGACCGGACCTTGAGCTAATGAACTTGGAATCCCGCGATTTACTGGGAGAACATGATTTCATCGCTTTCGGAAAGGCTCTGAACCAGACTGGCACGACCATCCGCAAGATTTATCAAGCGGAGTGGACTGAAACCAGTTTCGGGATGGACTTTACCATCAAGGGAAACGCTTTTTTGAACCATATGGTACGGCGGATCGTTTGGGTCCTCGTACACGTCGGTTCAGGAATGATGCCGAGAGGTGCAGTGATAAAAGGCTTCGAAACCGGTTATGCCGGAACAGTGGCTTTGGCACCTTCCCGGGGGCTAACCCTGATGAAAGTGGATTATGGCGAGGAAATTAATTAGTAATGCGCTCATGCAATGGCAAGGGCGAAGAATAACGGAGAAATAAAGTGGATAAAACATACGTAACTAAAGGACAATTGGCTGGTGAATGGTATCTGGTGAATGCTGAAGGCGAAACCCTGGGGCGTCTCGCTAGCAAGGTTGCGGCATTGCTGATTGGCAAACAACACCCGTACTACACTCCCGGCGTGGAATCGAATGATCATGTGGTGGTTATCAACGCCTCCAAAATCACCTTCCACCCCAGCCGTTTGGAAAGCAAAATGTACTATCGACATAGCGGTTTCCCTGGTGGATTAAAGTCCGACAACCTGAAAGGGATGCTGGATAAACGTCCTGAGAAACTGATCCAACTGACAGTCAAAGGCATGCTGCCTAAGAACCGCTTAACAAAACGTTTTATGGATAACCTGAAAGTATATGCTGGTGCAGAGCACCCTCACGAAGCCCAGACACCCCAGCATTACGAAGTAGATAAGTAGAGGAAACATGGCTGAATATAAAGAAGCAATTGGTCGCCGCAAACAATCATCCGCGCGTGTACGGGTTTCACCCGGAACCGGTACGTTCACCGTCAATGACAAGCCCATCGCAGAATACTTCACCCGCTATGGCGATGAAGCTGCGATCCGCGGTACCCTTGAAACTGTTGGACAAAACGCCGACAACTGGGACGTGACCGTCAAAGTTGAAGGCGGCGGTGTTTCTGGCCAACGCGATTCTGTAAAGCTGGGCTTGGCCCGCATTTTGGTCGCCCTGGATGAAACCAACCGGCTCAAACTGCGCGAACAAGGCATGCTCACGCGCGATTCCCGCGTTAAGGAACGCAAGAAACCAGGCCTCAAGCGCGCCCGCAAGGCCCCAACCTACACCAAGCGTTAATTGTTCGTTTTCTTGGCCTTGGCCAACTGAAACAACTGACTTGCAAAGCAATATTAAGGCTGTCCATTTTTTGGGCAGCCTTGTTTATTATCGTGTGGCAACTTAAAAAGACCAAAAATATGATTAGTTAACCATTGGCAGGCGCTCGCTGAGCCCTTCCAACTTGGTACTCGGCAAACTGCCGTCAATCATATTATGATGC
>Ga0209538_1000022_pt1 | contig 101261 bp, 84 predicted proteins | sample BarGraNGADG00211_2_FD_184492 | JGI IMG/M metagenome (GOLD analysis project Ga0209538, IMG submission 184492) | Arctic peat soil microbial communities from Barrow, Alaska - Barrow Graham LP Ref core NGADG0004-211 (SPAdes) (version 2) | ecosystem: Environmental > Terrestrial > Soil > Wetlands >... | reverse complement strand
AAGCTTGGAAAGGAAACCATTATTATGGCACAGAAAATTAAAGAGTTAGTAATAGTTCCAGCATTTTCATATTAAATATTGTGCCAAAAAATACACGAATTTGAGAGATTAGATACTAAAGGGGAATAAAACTAAAAGAATGTTGAGTTGACTTACAAACAACACTGTAAACTATAAACTGTAAACTAAATTTATGGCACAACAAATTATATTTTTCGTATTAGCGGCAATTATAGCCATCTTTTCGATTCTGGCAGTGACTGCAAAACAAATTATTCGCTCTGCTACCTATCTGTTGTTTGTATTATTGGCCACAGCCGGTTTATACCTGTTGTTGGGTTACAATTATTTATTTGCTGTTCAAATTGCAGTGTATGCAGGTGGTGTAATGGTGTTGTTTATTTTTGCAATTTTACTGACAAACCGTCCGGGTGAAAACGTAAAAACAGAATTAGCTGTCCGCCGGGTGGCTGCAGGTGCAACTGCTTTAGTCGGTTTAGCTTTCTGCGGACATGTTATTTACTGGAATATCAAAAAGGTTTCAGAATTGGCTGTTCAGGCTGATATTACTCCGCAACAGTTGGGTCATTCCATGTTGGGAACCGACAAATACCAGTATTTATTACCTTTCGAAGTTATCAGTATTTTACTGTTAGCTTGTATTGTGGGTGCTATTATGATTGCAAGAAAACGATAATTAAACCAGTAGGAAGTAAGTAGTAGGAAGTAGGTAGTAAGAAAACTATAAACTACCGACTACAAACTACCGACTACAAACTAAAATATATGGATTTACTAAATAACATACTGGCCGGACAAATTCCTATTGAAGCATACTTAGGTGTAAGTCTGATTATGTTCTTTGCCGGAGTATATGGCTTTTTATCGCGCAAAAGCATGCTGATGATTCTGATTTCTATCGAACTTATGCTTAATGCTGCCGATATCAACTTTGTGGTTTTCAACCGCTATTTGTTTCCGGGACATTTGGAAGGTTTTTACTTTGCATTATTCACCATTGCCATTGCGGCGTGTGAAACTGCTGTTGCCATTGCGATTATTATTAATATCTATCGCAATCTGACAAGCGTGGAAGTAGGCAACTTAGACCAAATGAAAGAATAGGTAGCCCCTAAATCCCCTAAAGGGGACTTTTGAATTGTTAATTATTAATTTTGAATTATTAATTGTTTTATATGCAATATACATTATTGATTTTAGTGCTTCCGCTTCTTAGTTTCATTGTGTTGGGACTGGTGGATTCGAAATGGAAGCCCAAGGTAGCCGGAACAATAGGAACGGTCGTTTTAGGCATCATCACTGCACTTTCGTATTTCGCAGCATGGGAATATTTTTCCATGCACAGAATTGCGGGTGTTTATGAAAAAATTATTCCTTTCAATATCGAATGGCTACGTTTCACTGACTATTTATATATCAATTTAGGTATCTTACTCGATCCTATTTCTGTGATGATGTTGGTGGTAATTACTACGGTATCATTTATGGTAAACATTTACAGTCTTGGATACATGGTGAACGAAAAAGGATTTGAACGCTATTATGCTTTCTTATCGCTCTTTACTTTCTCCATGTTGGGACTGGTTGTTGCTACCAATATCTTCCAAATGTATATTTTTTGGGAATTAGTGGGCGTTTCGTCATACTTATTAATTGGATTCTATTATACAAAACCGTCAGCAGTTGCCGCTGCCAAAAAAGCGTTTATCGTTACCCGTTTTGCCGATTTAGGTTTTTTGATTGGTATTCTCGTTCTTTCGTTCTATACCAAAACTTTCGATTTCGGTATCCTAACTTCGGGTGATACAAGCGTTTTTGCAAGTACAGTCGGAGCATCTTTTATGGGAATTTCGGTTATGAGTTGGGCATTGGGACTGATATTTATCGGTGGTGCCGGTAAATCAGCCATGTTCCCTTTACAAATCTGGTTACCTGACGCTATGGAAGGTCCAACACCTGTTTCTGCTTTGATTCATGCCGCAACCATGGTAGTTGCCGGTGTATTTTTAGTGGCTCGACTGTTTCCACTTTATATTGTTTATTCACCGGAAGTATTACACGGAATTGCTTATGTTGGTGCTTTCACTTCTCTGTTCGCGGCAATTATTGCTTGTGTACAAACCGATATTAAACGCGTACTTGCTTTTTCTACCATATCACAAATTGGTTTTATGATGGTTGGTCTAGGTGTTTCGGGTAATGGTGGTCATGAAGGAGTAGGCTACATGGCTTCTATGTTCCACTTGTTCACACATGCCATGTTCAAAGCTTTGTTATTCCTTGGAGCCGGTTCGGTTATTCACGCTGTTCACAGCAACGAAATGAGCCACATGGGTGGACTTCGGAAATATATGCCAATCACGAACATTACTTTTCTTATTGCATGTCTGGCAATTGCCGGTATTCCCCCCTTCTCCGGATTTTTCAGTAAGGACGAAATACTTTCGGCCTGTTATGAATTCAGCCCATATATGGGTGCAACCATGACTTTCATTGCTGGTTTGACTGCGTTTTATATGTTCCGTTTATATTTCAATATCTTCTGGGGAAAAGAACACAAACACCAGCACACCCCACACGAATCTCCATTTGCCATGGCATTGCCGCTTGTTTTTCTCGCAGCTGTAACCGTTTTCGCAGGCTGGATTCCTTTTGGTCATTTTGTTACAAGCGATCGTGCCAATTATGATATTCATTTAGATTTTTCTGTTGCAACCATAAGCGTATTAATTGCAGTATGTTCAATTACTTTGGCAATAATCATGTACCGCAAAGAAAGTAAAGTTCCAAAAAAACTGGCAACTACTTTTTCCGGTTTACACAAAGCAGCAACCAATCGTTTCTATATCGACGAAGTATATATATTCATTACCAAGAAAATTATTTTCAATAATATATCACTTCCATTAGCCTGGTTCGACCGTCATGTAATTGACGCCACGATGAATGGATTTGCCGGTACAACACAATGGGTTTCGCTTAAAATTAAAGGATTCCAATCTGGTCAGGTACAACAATATGCGTATGTATTCCTGTTGGGAACATTGATTATAACAGTATTGGTATTGTTTATTTAGAAGAAAGTAAACAAGTTAACGTGTAAACGAGTACACAACTTATTAATTCAACAATTGATCGATTAAACAGTTAAACGATTACACATTTCAACATTTCAACGATTTATAATTATTCAGATATGAACTTTTTATCCTTATTCGTTCTCATTCCGGTTTTAATGATGTTGGGCTTGTTTGTCTCGAACAGTCGCAAGCAAATTCAATTCATCACAGCCACGGGAGCATCGCTTTTACTTATTCTATCGGGTATCATCACCTATATGTACCTCACCGAACGAGCAGCAGGAAATGTTGCAGAAATGCTTTTTACCGCCGATACCATTTGGTATGCTCCTTTCAATATCCACTATTCGGTTGGTGTTGATGGTATATCGGTAGCCATGTTGATCCTGTCGTCTATCATAGTTTTCACTGGAGTTTTTGCTTCGTGGAAAATTGATCCGCTTCCTAAAGAGTTCTTTTTATGGTATAGCTTATTATCGATTGGTGTTTACGGATTCTTTATCTCAACCGATTTGTTTACCATGTTTATGTACTATGAAATTGCCCTGATTCCAATGTACTTGTTGATTGGTATCTGGGGAACAGGTAGAAAAGAATATTCTGCCATGAAACTGACATTAATGTTGATGGGCGGTTCGGCACTATTATTAGTTGGTATTTTAGGAATATATTATACTTCAGGTGCAACCAGCATGAATTTACTGGAAATTGCCAAAATGAAGATTCCACTGACAGCACAATATTATTTTTTCCCACTAACATTTCTGGGATTTGGTGTATTAGGAGCTTTGTTTCCTTTCCATACATGGTCTCCCGACGGTCATGCCTCCGCACCTACTGCGGTTTCGATGTTACACGCAGGTGTATTGATGAAACTGGGAGGTTACGGTTGTTTCCGTGTAGCCATGTATTTAATGCCTCAGGCTGCTCACGAAATGGCATGGTTTTTCTTAATCTTAACCGGTATCAGTGTGGTATATGGAGCATTTGCGGCTATTCATCAAACCGACTTGAAATATATCAATGCTTATTCTTCGGTTAGCCACTGTGGATTGGTACTTTTTGCCATTCTGATGATGAACGAAACTGCAGCCACAGGTGCCATATTACAAATGCTTTCGCATGGTTTAATGACGGCCTTATTCTTTGCTTTGATAGGAATGATTTACGGACGGACTCATACACGACTAATTACTGAGATGGGTGGATTGATGAAAGTTCTTCCGTTTTTGGGTGTTAGTTATGTAATTGCCGGTTTGGCTTCGTTGGGATTACCCGGATTAAGTGGTTTTGTTGCTGAAATGGCCATTTTCGTTGGTTCATTCCAACATACTGATACTTTCCACCGGGTAATGACAATTATAGCTTGTATGTCGATTGTTATTACGGCTGTATATATTTTGCGTGTAGTTGGGAAGATTTTATTTGGAGCAATACAAGATGCACATCATGAACATTTGACCGATGCTACTTGGTTCGAACGGATTTCGGTTGTTACTTTGATTATTGCCATTGTTGCGATTGGTTCTGCACCATTCTGGATTTCAGGCATGATTCACGAAAGTGTGATTCCGGTGATTAGTCAATTAGCAAAATAAAAGCAGACAAGAAAGTAAACAAGTTGACGGGTAAACAAGTACACAAATTAGATTCAACAAATAAACGATTCAACAATTCAACATTATATGGATTATAGTAGTTTTTTACAAATGCACGAAGAGTTTTCACTGTTAGCAGCGATGGTTTCCCTTTTGATTTACGATATATTCGCCGGTGAAAAAGCATTGAAGTACTTTCAACCGGTTGCACTCGTACTTTTGACGGCACATACCATTTTGAACTGTTTTCCGCGCGATGCATTCGACATTGCAGGTGGCATGTTCCATTACGTGCCCATGCAAACTTACGTGAAAAGTATTTTGAATATCGGAACGATTATCGTTTTATTGCAGGCGCATAAATTCCTCAACGAAGATGCCAACCGCATTAAACGTGGTGAATTCTATTTCCTGACCCTATCAACTTTGTTGGGAATGTATTTCATGATTTCGTCTGGTAACTTCCTGATGTTCTTCATAGGACTGGAAACAGCTTCTATCCCAATGGCAACGCTGGTTGCTTTTGATAAATACAACCGCAAATCAGCCGAAGCCGGCGCCAAGTACATTCTTTCTGCTGTATTCGCTTCAAGTATTTCGGTATTCGGTATGTCGTTAATCTACGGTTCAACCGGAACATTATACTTTACCGATCTTGCAACATTAATTACCGGAACGCCACTTCAAATCATGGCATTTGTGTTCTTCTCGGTAGGTTTATTCTTCAAAATATCATTGGTTCCTTTCCACCTTTGGACTCCTGATGTATACGAAGGCTCACAAACAAATATCACTTCATACCTTTCTGTTATTTCTAAAGGAGCAGCCGTATTCGTATTGTTTACCTTGTTGATTAAAGTATTCGGAAACCTTGTTCATCAATGGCAACCAATTCTGTACGGATTGGCAGTTGTAAGTATTACTGTAGCCAACGTATTTGCTATTCGTCAACAAAATCTGAAACGTTTTCTGGCTTTCTCATCTATCTCACAAGCAGGTTATATTCTCCTGGCAATCATTAGCGGTTCGGCGATGGGAATGGCTTCGTTGGTATATTACGTGTTGGTTTATATGTTCTCCAACCTTGCTGCCTTCGGTGTTATTTCGGTTATTGAGGAACGTACTGGTAAAGTACGTATGGACGACTATAACGGTTTATACCAAACTAATCCACGATTGAGCTTCGTAATGATGCTGGCATTGTTCTCGTTGGCAGGTATTCCACCTTTTGCCGGGTTCTTTAGTAAATTCTTTGTGTTTTCGGCAGCTGCCGCACAAGGATATTATGTGCTTGTATTTATTGCTTTATTAAATACTATCGTTTCTTTGTATTACTACCTGTTGGTTATTAAAGCCATGTTTCTGAACAAAAGCGAAAATCCGATTGAAAACATAAAAAGCGATTTTCCTGTAAAAATAAGTTTGGTTATTTGTACTCTTGGAATTCTACTAATTGGTTTATTCAGCACAATCTATAATCAGATTGCTGTACTTAGCTTTGGAATGTAAAACTGATTTACTGAAATAATTAAGATTCCCGATATAACATTTGCTTATATCGGGTTTTTAGTAATTATCGAATAATAATCTGAAAACTGAACAAAGATATATGAGATACGTACATAATTTCACTAAAAAAATATGTAATTTTGCCACTTAAATGATATTGTTGCAATTTGTCTATCTTTGTTGTGTTATGTTAATTTATTATTTTATTAAGGTACCAAATAACAACTTTCAGAAAACCTTAAAATATTTATAAATAATAATCTTTCCGCAATTCAATAATTAGAGCAGAATGATTTAAAATTAATATAATGCTGGTTTATTGTCTTTTGAAATAGCAATATAAATTAGAATACGAAAAAAATGGAAATTAATAATAAAGGAACTCATCTGACGAATTACAGCTTTATTGGTGTAATTGTCACATTAGGAATTGTTTACGGAGATATCGGGACATCTCCTCTTTATGTTATGAAAGCAATTCTTAGTGCCAATAGAAATATTGATACTAACTATATTATCGGAGCCATTTCCTGCATTATTTGGACATTAACATTGCAAACTACAGTGAAGTATATTTTAATCACTTTAAGAGCTGATAATAATGGAGAAGGTGGAATTTTAGCTTTGTATGCTTTAATACGTAAAAACAAAAAGAAATGGCTTTATGCAATTGCAATTATTGGTGCCAGTACTTTAATCGCTGATGGTATCATAACTCCGGCAATTACGGTTGTTTCTGCAATTGAAGGATTGAGAGGGATTAATCCTGATACTCCAGTTGTACCAATAAGTATTATTATTATTTCAGTTTTGTTTTTCATTCAACAATTTGGAACTAAAGCGATTGGAAAATCATTTGGACCGATTATGGTTCTTTGGTTCACTATGTTAGGTGTGTTGGGATTCCTTCAAATTTTCAATTTTACAGCTATTTTAAAAGCCTTTAATCCATATTATGCAATTGCACTGTTAGTAAACTATCCTAATTGGTTTTTGATTCTAGGAGCAGTTTTTTTATGTACAACAGGGGCTGAAGCACTTTATTCTGATTTAGGGCATTGCGGAATCGTAAATATTAGGATAAGTTGGATTTTTGTAAAAACAATGCTGATATTAAACTACTTAGGACAAGGGGCATGGATTTTGACACACCTAAATAATTTAAATGAAACCACGAATCCATTTTATGCGATAATGCCGGAAGGGTTTCTGTTTTTTGGAATAATGCTTGCAACAGCAGCGGCTGTCATTGCCAGTCAAGCACTCATAAGTGGTTCATTTACAATTTTCAGCGAAGCAATGAATTTAAATTTTTGGCCACGTCAAAAAATAAAATATCCTACACAAGTTAAAGGGCAATTATATATTCCTTTCGTTAACTCATTTTTATTCGTTTTTTGTGTAATTATGGTTCTTTTCTTCCAAAGTTCAAGTAATATGGAAGCAGCTTATGGTTTATCTATTACTATTACTATGTTGATGACTACAATATTGCTTGCATTTTATCTTAAAACTCAGAAAGTTAAGACTGTTTTTATTGTTCCGTTCATAATAGTTTTTTTAACTATTGAATTGTCATTTTTCACGGCTAATATGTTTAAATTCTTGCACGGAGGTTGGGTTACAATTTTCATTGCCACAACAATTAGTTTTGTAATGCTCGTTTGGTTTAATGCACGAAAAATAAAAAATAAGTACATGCAGTTTCTTAAGATTAAGTCTTTTTTTAAGATTTTATCAGACATAAAGCATGATGAATTAATTCCAAAGTATTCAACTAATTTAGTATATTTGAGTAAAGCTAATTTGGAGTCAGAAATTGAAGGTAAAATAATGTTCTCAATCATCAATAAACAGCCAAAACGTGCCGATCATTACTGGATTTTGCATATTGATCACTTAGATAATCCAACAACATTTGAATATACTTTTGAACAACTGATACCCGATACATTATTTCGTGTTAACTTAAGATTGGGTTTTAGGATTCAACCCCTGATAAATCTATATTTTAGACAAATTGTAGAAGAATTGGTTAAAAGTAAAGAATTTGACCTCACCAGTAAATATCCTTCTTTACAAAAAAATCATATTCCGGGTGATTTCAGATTTATTATAATCCACCGGGTTTACAATTATGAACACTCTTTTAAATTTAAAGAAAAAATCACCATGAATTTATATAATCTCATCAAGACATTAGGTATCAGTGATATAAAATCTTTCGGATTAGACACGAGCAACGTTATGGTTGAAACTGTACCATTAGTCGTTAAATCAGAATATAAAAATAGAATCAAGAGAGTGAAAATGTAATAGGATTTATAATTCGAAAAAGAATAAAAAAAAAAGAGACTGTCTCAAAATAATTCGGGGCAGTCTCTTTTAGCTTAAACAGTTACGATATTTTTTCTATTTCTTCTTGTAGGTCAATTTCATTTCCCTTTTTGTCGTAAAATTTGTATTGTAAAAAACCCAGTTTTTGCGAGGCTATAACTTTACATCCTTTTCCGAATTTTCGTTTCCACTGCCACTTCATCGAGATTAAACCTTTAGAGATATAGGCATCTACGTAGGGATGAACCTGCAATGTAAACTCTTTAATTAGTAATTTGTTAACCAAAAAATCAATTTTACTTTCCAATTGGTCGGTAAACAGAATCGATGGTTTGGTTCGTCCGTTGCCATAGCAAGTCGGACAGGTTTCTTCAATATCAATATGAATCACGGGCCGGACACGTTGTCGTGTCATTTGCAATAAACCGAATTTACTCAAAGGCAAAATATTGTGTTTGGCTCTGTCATTGACCATATTTTCACGCATTCTGTCGAAGAGTTTCTGTCGGTTTTCAGTCTCGTGCATATCAATAAAATCTACCACGATAATCCCCCCCATATCGCGCAATCGGAGTTGACGGGCTATTTCGTCTGCAGCTGCCATATTTACATCCAAGGCATTGTCTTCTTGTCCATTTCCTGCTTTAGAACGATTACCGCTGTTAACGTCAACAACATGCAGAGCTTCGGTGTGTTCTATAATCAGATAAGCACCGTTTTTAAACGATACGGTTTTACCAAAGGCTGATTTGATTTGTTTGGTTATACCAAAGCTATCGTAAATCGGGGCTTCATCCTGATATAGTTTTACAATGTCTTTTCGATCTGGTGCAATTAGTTCTACGTAATCACGCACTTCGGTATAAACCGCCGGATCGTTGATATGAATATGCTTAAAACTTGGGCTGAATAAATCTCTAATTATTCCTACCGTGCGACCTAATTCTTCTAAAATAAGCGAAACTCCTTTCGTTTGTTGTGTTTTGGCGATAGCTTCTTCCCAGCGTTTTACCAAAATTTTCAACTCATTATCGAGTTCAGCTACTTTTTTCTCTTCGGCAACTGTTCGGACAATAACACCAAAACCTTTGGGTTTAATGCTTTGAATCAATTGTTTGAGACGTTGTCGTTCTTCTTCTGTTTTAATTTTTTGTGAAACCGACACTTTGTCGGCAAACGGAATCAGAACTAAAAACCGTCCAGCTATAGAAATTTCGGCTGTCAATCGGGGACCTTTGGTTGAGATAGGCTCTTTGGTCACTTGTACCAAAATATCCTGTCCCGGTTTTAGAATGTCATTGATTGAACCGTTTTTTTCAATTTCCGGTTGCAGTTTTGTTTTTTGAATAGCAGGCGTCTTTTTACGGTCGCTCAACGCCTGCGTTGTAAATTGTGTAAGAGTGTTGAAATTGGAACCTAAATCAAGATAATGTAGAAAAGCGTCTTTTTCGTAACCAACGTCCACAAAGGCTGCATTTAAACCGGGCATTATTTTTTTTACCCTTCCCAAGTAGATATTTCCCACGGCGAACTGTTCTTCACGTCCCTCCTGATTAAGTTCTACAAGGCGTTTGTCTTCGAGCAGCGCAATAGAAATTTCAGATGATTTTACATCTACTACTAGTTCGCTATTCACTTTTTATTATTTTTGATTGGGTTTGTTTTTATAAACAAAAAAACAAACTCAAAGCCAAGATATTTGCTTATAAGTTTGTTTTCTTTGACTTTAAAGATAAAGACCTTAAGACTTATTTCTTTTTATGTCTATTTTTTCTTAGTCTTTTTTTACGCTTATGCGTCGACATTTTATGTCTTTTTCTTTTTTTACCGCTTGGCATCTGAATTAATTTGTTTTACGAGAAAATTATTTTACTACGCTCACGAAAGTTTTAGCTGGTTTGAACGAAGGAATGTTGTGAGCAGGAATAATGATTGTTGTGTTCTTAGAAATGTTACGAGCAGTTTTTTCAGCACGTTGTTTGATAACAAAGCTACCAAAACCTCTTAAATACACGTTGTCATTTTTAGAAAGAGAAACTTTTACAGTTTCCATAAAAGCTTCTACAGTTGTTAATACAGTGACTTTGTCAATGCCTGTATTTTTAGCAATTTCGTTTACGATGTCTGCCTTAGTCATTTTAGTAATTTTTTATATGTTAGTTAATAAATGATTGTTTCCTTTTTTTGTTCAAACGGACTGCAAATATATAGCTTTTATTCTGATTAAAAAACAATTGCAGTCTTTTTTTTTTCAAAAAAGTTGATTTTATTATTTTTTATCACCTTTTTCGTTCAAAAATTTCTCCATATTGGGAATACTCAGATTTTTTCCTACTATTTTGCCGCTTTTATCAATCAGAACTGTACTTGGAATCGAATTAACTGCATAAGCTCTGGAACCTTCACACTTCCTCCCTTTTAAATCAGATACCAGTTTCCATTCAATTTTATGGGCAGAAACTGCTCCGATCCATGCTTCTTTACTGTCATCGAGTGAAACTCCTAATATTTCCAGTTTTGTTCCTTTATATTTTGCATAAAATGCTTGAAGTTCCGGCAAAAATTGCATACAAGTACCACACCAAGAAGCCCAAAAATCAACTAAAACATAATCAGTTTTTCCTACTAAATCCGATAAAGCCAATGTCCCGCCAGTTAAAGTCGGTAGTTTAAAATCGGTAAACTGTTGTCCGACTGCTACTTTCTTTTCAACTTCTATATCAGTCATTATTTCCTGAATTCGTTTTACATTTTTTGTTTCTGCATTCATCAAACCAATAATTGCTTCCTTTTCAGCAAGGTTCATTCCATAAAACGAATTCATAAATACATGAGTACCAACCAACGTATTCACATGTTCGGTCGCAAATTTTTTGTCAATACTGACTTCTTCCTGATTCAGCTTTTCCAGTTCTTTGGCAAACGCCATTTCCTGTTCAGGGGTTTTCACACTGTCTTTATGAGTTTTATTAAAAGTTTCTACTTTCATATTGAATGCGTTTTTATCGTTTTGATAAGTTTGTAACAAATCATTTTGCGCAGTTCCTTTAATTGTCATAAAATTAGTCGTGTCAACTGAAACAGTAATATTTCCGGCTTCAAGTACAAATGCCTGACGCACTTTTTTCTTCGCAGGATATTCGTAAACGACATAAGCGATTTTAGCGGTATCAGCAATACCTTTGAATGCAAACTTCTGATTTTGGATAATGGTACTGTCAATAGTTTTCCATTCGCGATTAACACGTTCTTTAATAAAAATGGATTTTCCATTCAACGCTTTATTATCAACTGTACCGTTAATTGTAAAGTCTGAATTTTTACATGACCACACGCAAAGCACTACAAATAAAATCAATAGGATTTTTTTCATAATATTATTGGTGTTTTAATGAATTGAATTTTGGAGGTTGGGTTGAAGAGTTTACCTTTGCCTGCAAAGATGCGAATAATTAAAATAATAGACAATACTAAGAATAAAATATTTTTACTCAGATTTTAAATAAAAATGAATAATATTGAAATTTCAACCGGTATTTCTGACAAATTAATTGCTTGGTATCAAGTTAATAAGCGTGATTTACCTTGGCGTGATACTTCAGATCCGTATCGAATCTGGATATCGGAAATTATACTCCAACAAACAAGAGTAAATCAGGGAATGAGTTATTATCAGCGTTTTATTGAGCGATTTCCAACAGTGAAAATACTGGCTGAAGCAGATGAAGATGAGATACTTAAATGCTGGCAAGGATTGGGATATTATTCACGTGCCCGAAATTTGCATAAAGCAGCTCGTCAAATACTGACTGATTTTGGTGGCCATTTTCCAGAAAAACACAGCGAAGTTCTTCAACTTTCAGGAATTGGCGATTACACTGCAGCTGCTATTTGTTCATTCGCTTATAATCAGCCTTATGCCGTAGTAGATGGAAATGTTTATCGGGTTTTATCACGATTATTTGGGAAAGAAACCCCTATTGACAGTGGTAAAGGGAAAAAGGAATTTGCAGAAATTGCACAGCATTTACTTCCGAAAAGCGAATCCGGATTACATAACCAAGCCATTATGGAATTTGGAGCATTACAGTGTATCCCTGCTTCACCTGATTGTAATAATTGTCCGTTAAAGTCAGTATGTCAGGCATTTGAATTAAATCTGGTTACTATTTTGCCGATAAAATTACAGAAAACAAAAGTTTCCAACCGTTATTTCAATTATCTTTTTATCAAATACAATGACGAAACTTTTTTGCAAAAAAGAATTGCTAAAGATGTTTGGCAGAATTTATATGAATTTCCTTTAATTGAATCTGATCAATTAGTTGAAATAACGGATTTAATTGAATCAGAAAAATTTAAAAATCTTTTTCAAGGAATTAGTCAGGTTGAAATTATAAAAAAATCAAACCCGATGAAACATATTCTGACTCATCGGGTGATTTTTACTCAATTTATAACTGTAACTGTTTCAGAATTAAACAATAAACTCCAAAAATTAGTTCAAATTCCATTGAATGAAATCGACAGGTTTGCAGTTTCAAGATTAATGGAATTATTTCTTGAAAGCTTGATCAAATCTAATTCTTAGTGAAAAAATACTTCATTACCATTTTCTCAAGATCTACATATTCCTGATATCCCAATTCCGTTTTATAACCGGTCGTGCTTCCGATAAAAACTAAGGTCGGCATTGCATTCACATTAAAACGCCGGGCTAATTCAGGTTCTTTATCCACGTCAATTTCATATATTATCAATTTCCCGTTATACTTTTCCTGAATGGCTTGAAGATGGGGTGCCAACATTTTACAAGGTTTACACCACGTGGCATAGAAATCCAAAATGATAGGTGTTTTACCCACCCTTTTAAACGTTTTGTCCGTATCAAAATTCCAAACTTTTTGTTTAAAGCTCTTCAAATTTAATTCTACAATTTCCACTTTCGCAGGTTTTTGTGCCACAGCCACATAACTTGCTATGAAACAAAACAGTAACAGTTGAATTGTCTTTTTCATTTTCCTGATTTTATTTTATTTTTACTTCTGTTTATTTGTTCTATTCTAAAACTCGCTTTCTTTATTTCTTTTTGAAGTTGCACTACATCTTTCTTCACTTTCCACAAATGATAGGTTTCGACAATCGCTTTTCTATCTGCATCTGACAAATAATAAATGTACGACTTTTTCCCATATAAAGTTACCTTAATTTGTTTAGCGGTGGATTGGGTTATAAATGCTATAACACCTTTATCTGCTTGATTTTTAAATGTTACTGCCTCGAAATGTAAACTGCCATCGTCGAAACCGTGATAATTCGGATCTGAAGAACTTATCGTATCAGTGTGTGCAAATAAATCATTTGAAGACACTTCAATTGAACCATGCTCTATTTTCCCACCGCAATAATTGCTAATCAAATAAAAATCAGCATTTTCACCTACGTACGTTTTCAAGTAAGTTCGATTCGCATTGTTTTCAGTTTGTTGTGTTTTATAAACGTAATTGCCTATTTCCTGGTATTTTTCGTTTTTTTCAAATCGGAAATTCTTTTGAATTGAATCCATTTCATGAATTTTTTCGGGCAAAATACTGTCGCAATAAACCAGTGAACGGGCACTTTCGCGCCGAATTATAGTATCTTCCAACGCTGCTGCAATTCGACGTTTTTCCACTAGCATTGGAAAGCGTTTATGAATGCTGTCAATTTCGATTTTGGCTGAGTTTAATGAATTCTGATCAATTAACATCTGAATATCTGCAAGAAGTTTATCTGCCTGTTTTTCTTGTGCATGACGAGAATCACACGAAAACAGACTTATCGCTAAAATTAAATTAAAAGTTATTTTTAAAATTTTATTCATTTTGTTTTTCTAAAAATAGGATTAAAATTGATTTCAAGTATAATTTCAAATTTAAACTCACAAAACGGTTTTATAGTATTAATTTCATATCATTTTGCAAATTTACTTCAAATATTCAGAAATACCAATAAATATAGAATTTTGGAATTCAAAATATAAATAATCTCAAGGGACTTTAATAAAATATTTAAAAAAGTGAAATAAAAAAAACACATGATTTTGAAAGCAATTTTATTAACTCAATGTATATATACTATATTTTGCTTATCTTTGTTTCAAATTTCTCAAAAAATTCCTACCAATGCGAATCTCAATTTATAGGTTATTATTCCTTTTGATGTTAGATATACAGTTGTCTTCATGTATCACTACATATCAAACAAATTATTTACAAACTCAAAAAAAAATTACTTCTACCTATAAAGATACATTTTATTATCAGGATTACCGATTAAAAGAAGGTGACAGACTATATGTTCAGGTTTATTCTACTGATGATAAAACAAATATACTTTTTAATGGATCGACGAATTCCGGATCTCAAATTATGTCAAATTCCAATGGGTCAAATGACAACTTAGATTTATATTCTTATTTGGTTCAAACTAATGGCAGCATTACTTTTCCGATTGTTGGAGAAATCTATGTTAAAAACAAAACGATACGCGAAACTAAGGAAATAATTGAAAATGCTATTAAGCCAATTCTAAAAATAAATTCTGTTGATGTTCGTATGGTTGGACGAACTTTTAGTATAATTGGATCAGGTAAATCAGGTCGTTTCTCATTTCCTAGAGAAAAGGTTAATATTTATCAGGCATTAGCAATGGCCGGTGATTTAGGATTATACACCGACCGAAGTAAAATAAAGATATTACGTGTTACAGAAAAAGGGAACGTTATAAAAACATTTGATGTTAGAAACGTAAATATAATTAATTCAGAATTTTATTACCTTGAGCCGGATGATATTATTTTCCTTCAACCATTAAATCAACAATTTTTCAGGGCGACTACCTTTTGGGCCACCCTTTCTACAGTCATCACAACTGTTTCGCTTGGAGTCGGTATATATTCTTTAATTATGCCTCGTCCTATTTAGTCTGAAATTATATAAAATTTCTGTTGTAATCTGTTTATTAATGATTTATGAAAAATATAATTAGAATATTTGTGCTTTTTATAGTGTTAATTTCACTATCATCGTGTTATAATTATAAAAGTTTACAATTATTACAAGAAGAACACTCATCACCGGTTTATAACAAATCAAATTACTCCGACTATCGAATTCAGGTAAATGACGAAATGATATATCGACTCATCACTTCGGATGAAACCATTTCGAAATTGATTTCGCCTCAAACCGGCGGATCAAGTCAAAATATGATGTCTTATCGGGTATATAAAGATAGTACAATTGATTTACCTTTTATTTCGCATATACCGATTGCCGGACTTACAATATCTGAAGCTACAAAAGTAATTGAAAATCGATTTAAAGAAATAATTCCTGATGCCGTAGTTAAATTGAGCCTTTCCAATAAAACATTTACAATTTTCGGAGATGCTGGTTCCGGTATTTTCCCAATTTACAAGGAAAAGTTGACTATTTTTCAAGCATTGTCAATGTCTGGTGATTTTAATGAAACGAGTGATAGAAAGCATATTCGAATTATTCGAGACACTGAAAAAGGAACTCAGATTTTGGAATTTGACATTCGACCAAAAAGCATTATAGACTCAAAATATTATTACATTTATCCGAATGATATTATTTATATTCAACGTGATTTTTCGAGTTTCTACAAAGTTAATAGTTATTCGGCTCTTTTAGGAGTATTCTCTTTTTCATTGTCTTTATTATTTAGCGTTTTAACTTATACAAAATAAAAGAAATTAAAAAATAGATTTATTACCTGATTTAAAATAAACAGAAAACATGGAACAAAATAATCATGAGAAAAATCCATTTTTAGAAGAGGAAGAATCAAGTTTTGATATCATGGAATGGCTGTCCTACTTTCTCCATCATTGGTATTTATTTGTTATTGGTGTTATTTTATCGTTAGGATTAGCCTATTTAGAAAACAGAACTTGGCTGCCTTCTTTTCAAACCGCAGGCACAGTGATGATTGAAGAAAACAGGGTAATTCCGAATGGATCCCAGGCACTTATGCAAGGGTTTGGTGTTGATGCAGGATTTAGGAATGTGAATAATCAAGTTATTATGTTTGGGTCTTATGACCTTGTTTGTAAGGTAGTTGACAGCATTCCATTTTTAAAAGTTGATTATATTACAAAAGGTAATTTTAAATCACATAATTTATATAAAACTTCACCTATTATTATACAATCTGATTATGTCTCGCCCGAAGCATATGATTTGCTTTTTAAAATAAGATTACATTCTAATGGTACTTATACGATTACAATTGAAGATAATAAATTTTATAGTAGTTTAAAATTAAATGGTCGATATAACCAACCAATTCAACACAACTTGTTTTTTATCACGGTAAAAAATGCAAACAAATATATGGGGAATATGGAAATGTTTTTTCAATTCCGTTCAAGAGAGTCTTTAGTTTCAGATTTTTCTTCCCGTCTAAATTTAGGATTTGTTACAGAAGGATCATCTGTGTTGCAAATTTCATTAGTTAGTGAAACCCCTGATCGTGATATTGATTTCATTAACAAACTGTGTGAAATGTTCTTGGCTGATAATCTGGATAGAAAAAATGATGCAGCTAATAAAACTATTAAATTTATTAATGAACAATTAGGAATTGTATCAAAATCTTTAGTCTTATCTGAAGGTGAGATGACTACTTTCAGACAAAGTAATAAAATAGTCGATGTTTCGAGTCACACCAGCGAATTACTAGGTAAAGCTACCAAATTTGATGCTCAACAAGCAGACCTAAAACTACGCGAAACGTATTTGAATTATTTAACTAAATATCTAAAAACAAATTTGGCTGATGGAGCCATAATTGCTCCATCCAGTTTGGGTCTAAATGAGCCGTTATTAATGGCTGTTGTTCAACAAATCAATGAATTATATAATCTTCGTTCGGAAGTGACCGAAAAAAACATGTATTATGCTAAATACACCAAGCAAATTGAAAATGCCAAGTTGACCGTTTTGGAAGTGACTAAGAATATGCGTGCAGCACTCGATATTGAAAAAAATGATTTTTATAAACGATTATCTGTTGTAAATAAGGAGATAGATGAGTTACCGAAAAAAGAATTGGAAATGATTGCCATCGAACGTAAATATAAAATGGATGATAATTATTATACTTTCTTTCTTCAAAAACGCGCTGAGTCGGAAATTTTACAAGCATCCAATACTCCTGATAATAATATTCTGGATAAAGCAAGAGTTTTATCTGTTACAAATTCTAATAAAAAATCAAAAACAACGCTTTTGTTTCTGCTTTTTGGCGTTTTGATACCAGCAATTATTATCGTCGTTAAAGAATTGTCAAACAATACAATACGTTCGACAAAAGATATTGAGAAAAATTCAGTATTCCCCTTAATTGGTATTATTGGTCATACAAAAAGTGATGAACCTCTTTTAGTTGCAAAAAATCCACGTTCAGCATTTGCAGAAATGTTCCGGGTAATTCGAACACGAATTGAATTTATCGTTCAGCGAAAAACTAATATTGTATCATTGATAACTTCCACTGAATCAGGAGATGGTAAAACCTATTTTTCTATTAATCTGGCTTCCATTTATTCAATGACAAGTAAAAAGACTATTTTAGTTGACATGGATATCAGAAAACCAACAATTAATCAACGATTTAACATTAATCAATCAAATGGCGTCACAAATTACTTAGTTGGTCAATGTACGCTTGATGAAGCAATTATTCAATTACCAAAAGTTGATTTTGACATTTTACCTTCCGGTTCTATTCCACCAAATCCGGGTGAATTAATCAGATCTGAAAAATTAATTGAAATGTTTCAAGAATTACGGAGACGGTATGACTATATTATTATTGACTCAAGTCCAATTGGTATAGTAACCGATGCATATTCATTAGCATACTTATCTGATGTGAATTTATTTATTGTCCGTAACGAAAAAACAAGTAAGACTTTCTTCAAAAAATTAAGTGCTCAATTAAAACAGGATAATATACCAAAATTATACACAATATTCAACGACGTGTTGAATGATGGTGGCAGAAGCTCGAAATATAATCGTTACAAATATAATTATAACTATGGATATAATTATGGCTATTACGGAAAAAGGAAAAAGGAAAAAACAGATAAGTATTTTCAATACTATGAAAATAATTCTGATCTGTAAGAATTAGAAGGATTTATAAAAAATGTCATCAAATTTTTATTGAAAAAACAATTTATTTCATACCTAAAAATGAAAAAAGTAGCTTTAATTACTGGAATAACTGGACAAGATGGTGCATATTTAGCCGAGCTGTTATTGAAAAAAGACTATATTGTACATGGGTTGAAACGTCGTTCATCGCTTTTTAATACTGATCGTATTGATCATTTGTATCAAGATCCGCATGTTGACAACAGAAATTTTGTATTGCATTACGGAGATATGACTGACTCGATGAATATCACCCGAATTATTCAAGAAACGCAACCTGATGAAATATACAATTTGGCTGCAATGAGTCATGTAAAAGTAAGTTTCGACACGCCCGAATATACAGCTAATGCTGACGGTATTGGTACTTTGCGCTTACTCGAAGCAGTACGTTTGCTCAATTTAACTAATAAAACGCGTATTTACCAGGCTTCTACTTCTGAATTATACGGATTGGTTCAAGAAGTCCCACAAAAAGAAACTACTCCATTCTATCCACGTTCGCCTTATGCTGTGGCTAAAATGTATGCTTACTGGATTACCGTAAATTATCGCGAAGCTTACGGTCTTCATGCCAGTAACGGAATTTTGTTCAACCACGAATCACCATTAAGAGGGGAAACCTTTGTAACCCGCAAAATTACCCGTGCTGCTGCCCGTATTGCTATGGGTATGCAAAGCAAATTGTTTTTAGGCAATCTTTCGTCGAAACGTGACTGGGGGCATGCAAAAGATTATGTGCGTGCCATGTACTTAATTTTACAACAAGACGAGCCAAGCGACTATGTAATTGCAACCGGAATTACAACTGAAGTGCGTGAATTTGTGCTTATGGCATTTTCCGAAATTGGTCTTTATATTGACTTTAAAGGTGATGGTATTGATGAGAAAGGTTATATAGGCAGAATTGACGAAGCATTATTTACACAACATGTTGGTGCTGAGTTTTTGGAAAATGTTCGTGCTATAAAAGCTCCGATAGTGGAAGTTGATGCCAACTATTTCCGACCAACAGAAGTGGATTTATTAATTGGTGATGCCACAAAATCACGTACCAGACTGAACTGGATACCTGAATACGATCTGAAAGCCCTGGTAGAAGATATGATGCGATCGGACGTTAAACTTATGAAAAAAGAAACCTATCTGAAAGAGGGTGGTTTCAGGGTGCTGAATTATTTCGAATAAATTACTCAGGAGACAAACATTTTTGTCTCAGACATTATAATAATCATGGATAAAAATGCTAAAATATACATTGCGGGTCATCTCGGGATGGTTGGATCAGCAATAAAACGTAATCTTGAATTAAAAGGCTTTACAAATTTTGTAATACGCTCATTAGAAGATCTTGATTTGCTTAAAGAACAAGATGTTGCAAAGTTTTTCAGGGAAGAAAAACCTGAATATGTAGTTCTTGCTGCTGCAAAAGTAGGTGGTATTATTGCAAATATGACCTATCGTGCTCAGTTTATTTACGAAAACCTCATGATTCAGAATCATGTGATTCATCAAAGTTATGTTCACGGCGTAAAAAAGCTTCTATTTCTCGGTTCATCCTGCATTTATCCTCGATTGGCAGACCAACCTATTCACGAGGATGCTTTACTTACAGGAGTTCTTGAAGATACAAACGAACCTTATGCCATAGCTAAAATTGCGGGTATCAAAATGTGTGAAGCCTATCATGCGCAATATGGTTGCAATTTTATTTCCATCATGCCAACCAATTTGTATGGGCAAAATGACAATTATGATTTGGAAAAATCACATGTTTTGCCGGCTTTAATCCGTAAAATGTATATAGGAAAATGCATAATTGAAAGTGATTGGACTAACTTACGTGCCGATTTGAATAAACGCCCGATTGAAGGGGTAAACGGTTCATATAGCGATGATGTAATCCTTCAGTTACTTAATAAATATGGCATTTCTAAAACAAATGAAGTAGTTTCCGTTACTCTTTGGGGAACCGGTTTACCTATGCGCGAGTTTTTGCATGTAGATGATATGGCCGATTCAAGCGTGTTCCTCTTGTTGAACTATGATGCACCCGATACCATGCCATCCCATGTAAATGCCGGTTGTGGAGTTGATCAAACAATTAAAGAATTATCTGAAATTGTTCGAAAAACTGTCGATTATAAAGGAAATATTGTCTGGGACAGCACTAAACCTGACGGAACTCCGCGTAAATTACTCGATGTATCAAAACTCAACAGTTTGGGTTGGAAACCATCAATAACGTTAGAAGAAGGAATTCGTAGAGTAGTCTCAGTTTATGTGAATGAATAATTCGTTTTAATTTGTAAAATTCGTATATTAAAAATGAAAATAGCAATCGTTGGAACCGGTTATGTCGGTTTAGTTTCTGGAACTTGTTTTGCTGAAATGGGAGTAGATGTCACTTGTATCGACATTGATGAAAAAAAAATTGAAAATCTGAAAAAAGGAATTATCCCCATTTACGAACCAGGTCTGGAAGATATGGTTTTGAGGAATGAAAAGGCAGAACGTTTACATTTTACTATGAAAATAACTGATGTACTTAACGATGTTCAGGTTATTTTCAGTGCTGTGGGGACACCTCCTGATGCTGACGGTAGCGCCGATTTGAAATATGTGCTGGAAGTTGCTCGAACTATCGGGCAAAACATGCAACAGTATGTTTTGTTGGTAACGAAAAGTACCGTTCCGGTTGGGACTGCAGCTTTGGTAAGACAGACCATTCAAACGGAATTAGATAAACGTAACATTTCCGTTGAGTTTGACGTAGCATCTAATCCTGAATTTCTGAAAGAAGGTGATGCTATCAAGGATTTTATGAGTCCGGACCGTGTAGTGGTGGGGGTTGAAAGTGAAAGAGCCAAAGAACTTATCACCAAACTTTATCGTCCGTTTTTGTTGAATAACTTTCGCGTTATTTTCATGGATATTCTTTCTGCCGAAATGACCAAATATGCTGCCAATGCGATGTTGGCAACGCGTATCAGCTTTATGAATGATATGGCTAACTTATGTGAACTTGTAGGTGCCGACATAAATATGGTTCGAAAAGGCATTGGTTCGGATCAAAGAATTGGAGGCAAATTCTTGTATGCAGGATGTGGTTATGGAGGTTCTTGCTTCCCGAAAGATGTAAAAGCATTGATACAAACTGCCGACCAAAACGGATACGAATTAAGGGTTTTAAAAGCAGTGGAAGAAGTAAATGCTTACCAAAAGCAAGTATTGCTTCACAAGTTAGAAAAACATTTTAATGGAAATATTAGTGACAAAACGATCTCTATTTGGGGATTATCATTCAAACCGAATACCGATGATATGCGTGAAGCTCCTTCGTTGGTATTGATTGAAAAACTTTTAAAGGTAGGTTGTAATGTACGTGTTTTCGATCCCGTTGCCATGCACGAAGCAAAAACAATAATTCATTCCAAAATGGCTTCATTAATCAAATCAGATTCTTCGAATATCTATTTTGCAAATGATATTTACGATGCTGTGCTGGATGCCGATGCAATGTTACTTGTTACCGAATGGAAAGAATTCCGTATGCCAAGTTGGGGTGTTGTGAAAAAATCAATGAAAGGTCCTTTGATTCTTGATGGAAGAAATATATACGACAAGAATGAAATGAAAGAACTTGGTTTTGTGTATGAACCAATAGGATAATTTCCAATATAACGAACTGAAATACAATACTAAAAATTTTACAAATATTATTTTTTTTGGACTGTAATAAAAAACAATTTAATAAAGGATGAGAAAGCGCATATTACTTTTAACAATTACATTAATATACAGTAATTTTTATATTAATGCGAAAGGAGCAACTGATTCAAATTCAGCAAAAACGGCAAAGCAGTATACAACATCTGAAGCCGAGAATTTAAGACTATCATACGTGGGAGAACTCCAATTTGTTAGTTATGAACAGCCTATTGAAATAGGAACAAGTATCTGTATCAATCAAAACAAGAAATTCCAAACTATATTGGGAATTGGAGGAGCTTTGACAGATGCATCCGCAGAAACTTTTTTCAAAATGCCTGTCTCAAAACAAAAAGATTTCATGAAATCGTATTATAATCCGATTGGTGGAATTGGTTATACATTGGCAAGAACGTCAATTAATAGTTGTGATTTTTCGAGTGAAAGTTACACTTACGTCGCTGATAAAGATGTTGCGTTGAAAACATTTAATATTAGCCACGATTTAAAATATCGCGTTCCGTTCATAAAAAAAGCGATTGATGAAGCTGGTGGAAAATTAGTTATATATGCTAGCCCCTGGAGTCCTCCGGCATGGATGAAAGACAACAACGATATGTTGCATGGTGGAAAATTATTACGGGAATATAATCAAACCTGGGCAAATTATTTTGTTAAGTTTATTCAGGAATATGAAAAAAACGGTATTCCTATTTGGGGCTTAACAGTACAAAATGAGCCTATGGCAATACAAACTTGGGAATCATGTTTTTATTCTGCTATTGAAGAAAAGAATTTTGTAAAATTTTTTTTAGGACCAACCCTTCATAAATCAGGAATGGGAAACAAAAAAATTATTGTCTGGGATCATAATCGCGATTTGATGTTCCAACGTGCAAACGATACTTACATTGATAAAGAAGCCGCAAAATATATATGGGGTGTTGGTTTTCACTGGTACGAAGACTGGAGTACCGGAATACAACAATTCGAGAATGTTCAACGGGTAAATGAAGCTTTTCCTGATAAAAACCTCCTGTTTACGGAAGGATGTATTGGTAATTTCAAATTAAATAAAATCAACGATTGGAGTCATGGAGAACATTACGGTCGGTCAATGATTAATGATTTTAATAATGGAACAGTTGGTTGGACTGATTGGAATATATTGTTGGATGAACAAGGTGGACCAAATCATGTACATAATTTCTGTTTTGCTCCGGTTCACTATAACACAAAAACAGATGAATTGATTTATACCAATGAATTTTACTATATTGGTCATTTTTCAAAATTCATAAAACCGGGAGCCAGACGAATTTCGGTCGCTTCAAATAGAAGTTTTTTGTTGACTACAGCTTTTCAAAATGTGGACGGAAAGATTGCGGTTGTTGTCATGAATCAGGGAGACAGTGGTGAAACGTTCTTAATTTGGATGGACGGTAAATCCACTAAATCTACAATCCCCGGAAGGTCAATTTCTACATTCGTTATTGAGTAAATAATTTAGAAGGTTGGTTTTAAAAAAGGGAAGTATTTTAATACTTCCCTTTCCATAATATTCTTAACCATTCTCCCAATTTGCTTTCAGCGGGGTTGTTTTGTACTTTCCATATACGCTCTTTTGTAAGTTCATCCGGCATAAATTGTTGATCAACAAAATGGTTCGGAAAATCGTGCGAGTATTTATAATTCTTGCCGTAGTTCAAATCCTTCATTAGTTTGGTGGGTGAATTGCGCAAATGAAGCGGTACAGGCAAGTTTCCGGTTCGTTCAACTAATGCCAATGCATCATCGATAGCCTGATTAGCCGAATTACTCTTGGGTGAAGAAGCTAAATAGACAGTCGCTTCAGATAGAATTATGCGTCCTTCAGGCCATCCTATTTTCTGTAATGCATCGAAGCAAGCATTGGCCAACAACAAAGCATTCGGATTGGCTAAACCAATATCTTCGGCTGCCGAAATTACCAATCGACGAGCAATAAATTTTGGATCTTCGCCACCTGCCACCATGCGTGCCAACCAATAAATGGCGGCATCAGGGTCACTCCCGCGGATAGATTTGATAAATGCGGAAATAATATCGTAGTGCATCTCGCCATCCTTGTCGTACGCCATCGGATTTTGTTGCAGACGTTCGGTAACCACTTCGTTAGTGAAATGTACAATTCCTTCTGGTTCCGCAGCTACAACCAGTTCCAGAATGTTGAGCAGTTTACGGGCATCTCCACCGGAAAATCGCAATAAAGCTTCGGTTTCATCCAGCACTATTTCACGGGTTTTCAATTCAACATCAGTCTTGATGGCACGTTCAGCCAGTTCCAACAGGTCATTGTTATCGAGCGGTTTAAGCACATATACCTGACAGCGGGAGAGGAGCGGAGTGATAACTTCAAACGAAGGATTTTCAGTAGTAGCACCAATCAGCGTTACTGTTCCATTTTCCACAGCTCCAAGCAACGAATCCTGTTGCGATTTACTGAAACGATGAATTTCGTCAATAAACAAAATTGGATTACCGCTTTGAGTGAAAATACGATTGGATTTGGATTTTTCTATTACTTCACGAACATCTTTAACCCCTGAACTAACAGCACTCAATGTATAAAACGGACGATCAAGCTTATTGGCAATAATCTTTGCCAGCGTGGTTTTGCCTACTCCCGGCGGTCCCCAAAGGATAAACGAAGCAATGCGACCCGATTCAATCATCTGACGCAAGATGGCATTATCACCTACCAGATGTTTTTGTCCGATAAATTGATCGAGGGTTTGCGGGCGGAGACGTTCGGCTAAAGGTTGCATGGGATTCCGGATATTTTACTCTGACAAATGTATGAATAAAATGCTAATTACTGCTTTAATTTATATTCCTTCAGGTTAAAATTTCGTTTTTTTCTGAAAATCACAAAATTATATTGATTGAGAAGAAAAATACCGGCACCATTTTTTCAATCCACATTCCTCGCATTTTGGTTTACGTGCCACACAAATATATCGTCCATGTAGTATTAACCAATGATGTGCTTTTGGAATCAATTCCGGTGGAATGTATTTTATTAGTTCAAGCTCCGTTTGGAGCGGATTTTTAGAATTGGTTGTGAGTCCCAATCGCTCCGAAATGCGAAAAACATGCGTATCAACCGCCATAGCCGGCTTATCAAAAATAACCGAAGCAATCACGTTGGCGGTTTTACGTCCAACACCGGGTAAAGTTTGCAGTTTATCCACATCATCGGGCACAATGCCACCAAAATCGGTCATTAGTTTTTGTGCCATTCCCACCAAATGCTTCGCTTTATTGTTTGGATAAGACACCGAACGAATATATTCGAAAATTACTTCTGGAGTTACGGCAGCCATTGCTTCAGGAGTTGGGAAATCGACCAACAAAGAAGGTGTAATCATATTCACACGCTTATCTGTACATTGCGCTGATAGAATTACCGCTACCAACAATCCAAAAGGATCATCGTAATGCAATTCTGTTTCAGCAACTGGCACATTTTCAGTAAACCAGGCAATAATGTTGTCGTATCGTTGTTTTGTAGTCATATTCTCTTAAGGGCAACATTAAGTAGTTGCCGGAAATAATATTCATTATATTTTTGTGCAAAATTATAGTAAAAAATGATTTTTCACGTTCCTTTTTTGCTATTTTTGCAAATTAAAATTGCATACCGGATATCTCAAATAAAGAATTGAACAACAAAAGTCTAATTTAATTGTGAATTTTGAATTCATAATTATGAATTGATAATACATGGCACCTAAAAAACCGATTAAGACTATTCCAAAGCCCGAACTTCGCCCAGAAACAAAGTCCGAACGCAAGGATAAGAAACAAACCACAAAATCAAACAATGTCGGTTTGGGTAAAAAGTTGATGAATTTTATAGCTGATGAACGCACCCGATTTATAGTTGGAATTGCTGTTTTAATTAGCGTGGTATTTTTATTAATATCATTCATCTCTTATTTCTTCTTTGCTTATATCGATCAAAGTAAAATGGATCTTTCGTGGCACGAATTGCAACTTATGCGATCCGATATTCAAAACTGGGGATCAGTTTTAGGTGCTGTTCTAGCCGATTCACTTATCAGACATGGTTTTGGAATAGCCTCATTTGCCATGTTGTATTTCGGAACAGTATTGGGATTACGTTTAATGAAAGTGCGCATTGCATCACTTTGGAAAGCCTTCTTTCATGCTAGTTTTTGGTTAGTTTGGTTATCTGTTATGCTTGGTTATGTCTTAATCCCTTTTTATAATAATTATACTTTTTCATTCTCTCCGGGAGGAGAACAAGGCAATGAAGCGAGTAAATGGTTGATTTCGTACGTCGGTATGTCCGGAACTTTGATGATTCTGGTAGGTGTTTTTTTAATTTATGCAATCGTTTCTTCAAAATCTACTATTCCGTTCCTGAAACGAATATTCTCCCGCAAATCGAAAAATGCTCAGATTGCCGAACCTGAATTTTATATTAACAATGAGTCGGATGAACCAACAGTAGCTGTTGGAACTGAAATAATTCCGGAAGATTGGATTGTAAAAGGGAATGAAAATGATGAAGAATTGATAATTGAAACGAACGAAATAGATGAAGTTCCTTTTGAAATTGAACAACCCGAAGAAAATGAAGAAAGCAAAGCGGTTGATGCTGAGGACTCCGGAATTACAGATAATGATAATGAAGATCCATTTTACAATGTAGCCAAGTTAGGCAAATATGATCCGACCTTGGAATTGTCACACTATAATCCTCCTACGCTCGATTTGTTGAAAGTTTATGGAACCGACAACGAAACTCAAATTGACATGGTGGAGCAAAATGCAAACAAAGATCGCATTATCAAAACTTTGCAAAACTATGGTATCGAAATTGAAACTATCAAAGCAACAGTCGGACCAACTATTACTTTGTACGAAATAGTTCCCAAAGCGGGTGTACGTATTTCAAAAATACGAAATCTGGAATATGATATCATGCTCAGTCTGGCAGCAACAGGAATTCGAATTATCGCACCAATTCCGGGCAAAGGAACAATCGGTATCGAGGTGCCAAACATCGACCCGCAAGTGGTATCGATGCATTCTATTATTGCTTCCAAAAAATTTCAGGAATCGAAATTCGATCTTCCGGTAGCTTTTGGACGCACCATTACCAACGAAATTTTCATGGTGGACTTAACCAAAATGCCTCACTTGCTCATTGCCGGTGCTACAGGTCAGGGAAAATCGGTTGGACTGAATGCTATTATCACTTCTTTACTCTATAAAAAACATCCATCGCAATTAAAATTGGTTCTGGTCGACCCGAAAAAGGTAGAATTCAATATTTATGGTGATATTGACAAACATTTTTTAGCCAAGTTGCCCGACGGTGAAGATGCCATTATTACCGACACCAGCAAAGTAGTGGAAACGCTGAATTCGCTTTGCAAAGAGATGGACGACCGCTACGATTTGCTCAAAAAAGCGCATGTGCGTAATCTCAAAGAATACAATGAGAAATTTACCATTCGGCACTTAAATCCGGAAAAAGGACATCGGTTTTTACCCTATATTGTTGTTATTGTCGACGAGTTTGGCGATTTGATTATGACAGCAGGCAAAGAAGTTGAAATGCCTATAGCACGAATTGCACAGTTGGCGCGAGCGGTTGGAATTCACATGGTTATTGCTACTCAACGCCCTTCGGTTAACATCATTACCGGTGTGATTAAAGCCAATTTCCCGGCTCGCGTGGCTTTTAAAGTGTCGTCCATGATTGACTCGCGTACAATTCTCGATTCACCCGGAGCCAACCAATTGGTGGGACGTGGCGACATGCTTTTCTCTCAAGGTAACGATTTGATTCGCGTGCAATGTGCCTTTGTGGATACGCCCGAAGTGGAAAATATTGTGCATCATATCAGTAAGCAACAAGCATATCCAACGGCTTTTTATCTTCCTGAATATACCCGACCTGAAGGAGATGGAATTGATTCAAGTTCAATTGATATGACAAAACGCGATCCGCTTTTCGAAGAAGCTGCGCATCTGATTGTGGCTAACCAACAAGGTTCAACGTCGTTGATTCAACGCAAATTCTCCATCGGTTATAACCGTGCCGGTCGCATTGTCGATCAATTGGAAGTAGCAGGCATTATCGGACCATTTGAAGGCAGTAAAGCGCGTCAGGTATTGGTTATGGACGATTATCATTTGCAGCAGATTTTGAAACATTTGTAGACAGTAATCAGTTTTTCGATTGTACAATAAAAAATCTATATTATGTTCAAAAAAATAATTTATTCATTTGCCATTTTATTTCTTTCCTTCCAAAGCCTTTCTGCGCAAAGTAATGTTCAAGCTGAAAAAATCATCACCGGTTTACTGGCTGACGCAAAAATTAATGCCATTAAAACCAATTTTAAATTAGTAATGACGGAAAATAGCAATTCTCCGACTCTGTTTTCCACCGGAACTTTCACGATAAAAGGCAGCAGATTTGTGTTGGAAATGGAGGAAATGAAAGTCTGGTTTGACGGTAAAACGCAATGGGCTTACGTTCAAAAAAACAACGAAGTATCGATTACCGAACCTTCTGAAAAGGAATTGTCTGAAACAAACCCAATGGCCATTTTGTCGGGTTTTAAAGCCAAAAGTTCCATCCGTTTTTCCACTTTTGTTAAATCGGGACAAAATTATTGCATCGAAATGATTCCTAAATTCAAGAATCAGGATATTACTAAAATTGAAGTTCAGATAAACAAAAACAGCGGAAATCTGTTCTCTATCAAATTAATCAACAAAAATGGAAATTCTTCGATTCTGACCTTAAGCAATTTTCAGAAAGATTTAAAAGTGTCTGATAATAATTTTATTTTCAACGCCGAAAAATATAAAGGTGTAACAATAAATGATTTACGCTAGTAATAGACCAATTAACTAATCAACGAAATATAACCAATGAACGAAAAAGTACGTTGCCTTATTATAGGTTCAGGACCGGCGGGATATACCGCTGCAATTTATGCTTCACGCGCAAATCTTTCACCAGTCTTATACGAAGGCATGGAACCGGGCGGGCAATTAACCACCACCAACGAAGTGGAAAACTTTCCGGGTTACCCATCTGGAATTACCGGAACTGAATTGATGGAAGATCTAAAAAAGCAAGCCGAACGATTTGGAGCCGATATTCGTTTTGGAATGGCAACAGCAACCGATTTATCGTCAGCCCCATATAAAGTAACCATCGATGGTGAGAAAATCATTGAAGCAGAAACCATCATTATTTCAACCGGCGCAACTGCAAAATATCTCGGTTTGCCCGACGAACAAAAATATGCCGGATCGGGCGTTTCAGCTTGTGCAACTTGCGACGGTTTCTTTTATCGTAAAATGACAGTTGCTGTTGTTGGTGGTGGCGACACAGCTTGCGAAGAAGCTACTTATCTGGCCGGACTGGCAAGCAAAGTGTATCTGATTGTACGCAAACCTTTCTTGCGTGCTTCCAAAATCATGCAAGAGCGTGTTTTAGGAAATCCAAAAATTGAAGTTCTTTTCGAACATGAAACATTGGGATTAACCGGCGAGCGCGTGGTTCAAGGTGCAAATCTCGTAAAACGCAGAGGACAACCGGATGAAAAACAAGTTCACATTGATATTGACGGCTTTTTTCTTGCCATTGGTCACAAACCAAACTCCGATATCTTTAAACCATGGTTAGAAACTGACGAAATCGGTTATATTAAAACTATTTCCGGAACGCCACGTACTCACGTTCCCGGTATATTCGCCGCAGGCGATGTTGCTGATCCACATTACAAACAAGCTATTACTGCTGCTGGAACAGGCTGTCAGGCAGCCATCGAAGCCGAACGGTATTTGTCGGAAAAAGGATTGTAATATATTTTTCAGTAAAAAGAGGCTGTCTCAAAATAATTTGGATCAGCCTCTTTTGCGTAAAGTAGAAAAAGTGTGTTTTCACAAAGGAGTCTTATTGCTTTCATGCAATAAGACTCCTTTATAAATTTAAATTTCAAACAGTTATAATTTGCCTTTTTGGATTGAATTTGTTAATGCAACCGTACCGGTAATGCCCCCCAAACCCATACTTTCAACCGCAGTACTTGGTACAATAACAATTGTAGAATTAGTTTTCAGACCTTCATAAAGCATATTCATGGCACGAAGATGAAAAGCCGTTGGATTATCGGCGTAACTTTTGGAAGCTTCATTAAACATTTCTGCAATTTGTCGTTCCGAATCACCCAAAATTACTCTGGCCTGACGTTCACGTTCTGCTTGTGCCTGCATTGACATGGCGGCTTCCAATCCCTGAGGAATTAAAACATCTTTTACTTCTACCGAAATAACATTTATGCCCCACGGTTCGGTTCTTTCATCGATAATAGTCTGTAACATAGCACTTATTTTATCCCTTCCTTCCAACATATCTGCCAGCATAGTTTTGCCAATTACATCCCGAAGTGCTGTTTGCGAAGCCCAACTGATAGCACTATAATAATCTGCTACATCCAATGAAGCTTTTTTCGGATCTATCACCTTCCAGAACAGAACTGCATCCACATCCACCGGAACAGTATCTTTGGTAAGGGTTTTTTCCGCTTTGAAAGAAGTACTGATAACGCGAATATCAATCCAGTATGGAATATAATCTATTATGGGAATAATAAAAAAGATTCCCGGTCCTTTAAGCGATTGGAATTTTCCGAGGCGAAGCACAATAGCTCTGCTCCATTGATTGGCAACTTTCGTTGACCAGGCAATTAATATGCCAACTAAGCCAAACAAAGTGATAATCGTCATACTCGAAGGCGATGACAATTCACCGTTTACACTATAAGCCGCACAAAATCCAATAAGCGCAACTACTACAAAAAACAGAGAAGAAATAGAACTAACGTTTTTCATTTTTTTTTAAAATTAGATGGTTAATGACTTTATAAAAATGCCCAAACAAAATGATTTCTAAATGTTGAAATGGAATGAAATCATTGAAAGATATTATAACAATTCATTTATTATTAAAGTTTCAATTTTCATTGAAAATTTGAAATATATTGAAAAAAACTTTTTGTTTATGAGAAACAAAAAAAGGTGATTCCAAATAGAACCACCTTTTACGGCCAATTATTAATCTTATTTCAATTTTTTCGAAATCAAATTATCGAAAGAGAATTTACCACTTCCGCCAATTAAAATCGCAAGTGCAATTCCAAGAACCAATATAAAATATTCATAACCTTCGCCGGTATTTGGCATTTTATACCAATTCATAAAGAATCCGTTGTGGATGTGTCCACCAAGAACCATGGCACCGGTCATTTCAATAAAAAGTGCAAATGCCATAAAGCGTGTTCCGATTCCTGCAATAAGTCCGATACTGCCAACAAATTCAGCTAAAATAACTAATGTGGCCAGGATAAAAGGCATTCCCATCGATTCGAAAAACCCGACTGTTCCGGTAAAACCGTAACCGCCAAAAAGTCCAAGAGCTTTTTGCATTCCGTGAGGTAAAATTGCGATACCCAATGCAAGACGTACTAAAAATAATGACCATGATTGTTGGTCGGTTGCGAAAAATTGTTTGATTGCTTTCATTTTGTTTTTGTTTATTTGATTATTTATTTTTAATTGTTTCACTGATAACTGTTTACTGCATGGGTATTTCCATTACAAGCAATTTTGTGAGACTCTCTGCAGCTATTTCTATTGATTCTGTTTCATTAACACCTAATCCATCTCTTCGGTTCAGTTTTTGTCCGGCAACTGTTACATTTCCTTCAATCACAAAGAAGTAAACCCCGTTTTTCTTGTCTTTCAGTTCATATTTACCTTCCCAACCTTCGGATAAATCACCCAAATAGAACCAGGCATTTTGATGAATCCAAACTCCCTGATCATTGGGATTTGGCGAAAGAATCTGATATAATTCATCGGGTTTTTCGATGTCGGCAAGCGAAATCTGATCGTAATGCGGTGTTACATTCTTTTTATTTGGCAAAATCCAGATTTGAAGAAACTGCGTTTCCTTGTCTTTGTTTTTATTGAATTCACTGTGAAAAATACCGGTTCCGGCACTCATAACCTGAATTTCACCTGTACTGATAACGCCATGATTCCCCATGTTATCCTTGTGTTCCAAATCACCGAAAAGTGGAATGGAAACTATTTCCATATTGTCGTGCGGATGAGTTTCGAAACCTTCGCCCGCAGCTACACGATCGTCGTTCAAAACCCGTAATGTTCCAAAATGTACTCGTTCGGGATTATAATAATTGGCAAAACTAAATGTGTGATGCGTATCGAGCCAGTCGTGATTGGCATGTCCACGAGTTTCTGATTTATGCAATACTGTTTTCATACTATGTTGTTTTTTAATTGAAAATCTTTTTTCAATTTGATACGACAAAGGTACGGCGACAAAATGCTGCACGAAGTAATGAAATCAGGTGAATGAATGTAAAAATCAGGACTGACGTGTTAAAACACGAAATTCGGAGGGTGTTTGACCGGTAATTTTCTTGAAAAAGTTATTGAAATGAGCCGATTCTTCAAATCCAAGTTCATAAGCTAATTCTTTGTTGCTAATATTGCTAAAGAGTAATGAACGCTTTGCTTCAGTAATCAATTTGCTCTGAATATGGTCTTTGGCAGATTTTCCGGTAAGATTTTTCACCGTTTTGTTCAGATAATCGCTTGTTACTGCCAATTCGTCGGCATAATCAGAAACCATGTGAGCCGCAGCGTATTTTTTATTCAGCGATTGTTTGAAAGTGCGAAGAATGTGATTGCTTGTTTCTATCAATTGGGGGTTATTCCTTTTGCGTAAAGTACAATGGTTATTGCTTTGTATCAGAAAAATTTTCACCAACGAACCTACCGCTTCCAAAGTATAGGTTTCGAGTGATTGTGCAAAGTGGGCCATCTGAGCAATCAGATTTTGGTAAACAGGCAAATCATTTTCATTGATTGGCAATGGCGGCGACTGTCCATAATCGTTGAAAAGATAAATATCGTTTATCATCTTTTCGGGAATAGAATTGGCAATCAGGAATTCTTCGGTGAAGGTAATCACCCAACCAATAGGTTCAGCAGTCAGAATTAGCTGATGCATCTGTCCCGGTTGAATAAAATAAATGGTTCGGTCTTCAACTTTATATTCAGTAAAATCAACAAAATGAGTTCCTTCGCCTTTTTCAATAAAAATGATAGTATAATAATCGTGCCGATGCGGACTATCGGGAGCTCCATTTGAATTCAGGTAAATATCTTCCATTCGTTTCAAAGCAAAACCGGAATAATTTTGGGACATTTCCGAAAAAGCGTAGGTTTTTATGTCTTTATGGATGAGATTCATAGTTGCAAAGATAGTTAAGTTTACATCAAAACAACGAAGTTGAGTCAGTCATTGTTTTGACATTACTTAAAAGATTGTCAATTATCTATATCTGCTCCAATATTTCTTTGGAGCACTTTCAGCTTTTCTGGGAGTGTTTTCCTGTTTCTTTGGAGAAACTGATGCTTTCAGAATAGTTGAAGTTGTACTTGTGGTTGTTTGTGGTCGTTTGTTGGGATTTGGCGGACGACTATTTTGTTTAGGTTTTGCTTTTGATTTTCCTTCAACAGGCAGATTTTCAGCAGAAAAAGGGTGATTATTCACCACTGGAATCTGAATGGAAATCAGTTTTTGGATATCGCGCAGGTATTCAAGCTCTTCCACATCGCAAAAAGAAATGGCTTTCCCGTCCAATCCTGCTCTGCCCGTCCGGCCAATACGGTGAACGTAGGTTTCAGGAATGTTTGGAATTTCGTAGTTGATAACCAGATTCAAATCGTCAATATCAATGCCACGTGCAGCAATATCGGTAGCAACCAACACACGGGTGGAGCGTTCTTTGAAGTTTTGCAACGCATTTTGACGTGCATTTTGCGATTTATTTCCATGTATTGCTTCCGCTTTTATATGTGCTTTTATCAAAAACCGTTGCACCTTATCGGCACCATGTTTTGTGCGTGTAAAAACCAAGGCAGTAAGAATCGATTTATCTTTCAGAATATGAATCAGCAAATCCTTTTTATTGGCAGCATCCACAAAATACATTTCCTGTTCTACTGTTTCAGCAGTTGTTGATTCGGGAGTAACTCGCACTTCTTCCGGATTTGTAAGAATGGTACTTGCCAACATCTGAATGGATTCAGGCATAGTAGCGGAGAAAAACAACGATTGACGCTTGGCAGGAATTAGTTTTATCAGTTTCTTTACATCGTGAATAAAACCCATATCAAGCATGCGGTCGGCTTCGTCGAGTACAAAAATGCTCAGATCGTTCAGTTTTACAAAACCCTGATTTTGCAAATCGAGCAGCCGACCTGGCGTAGCTATCAGGATATCCACTCCGGCTTTCAGGGCGTGAACCTGTGGATTTTGTGGAACACCGCCAAAAACCACAACATGACGGAAGTTCAAAAACCGCCCGTATGCTGCAAAACTTTCTCCAATCTGGATGGCAAGTTCGCGTGTTGGCGTTACAATCAGCACTTTTATTTTGCGTGGAGTTCTTTCATTTCCATACTTTAACTGTAATTGTTGTAAAATGGGAATGGCAAAAGCCGCAGTTTTCCCGGTTCCGGTTTGTGCGCATCCTAATAAGTCTTTACCTTTAAGTACAATGGGAATAGAAATTTCCTGAATAGGAGTTGGTTGAGTATAACCTTCGTGTTGGAGAGCGTTTAAGATCGGCTCAATAAGATCTAATTTATCAAATGTCATAGAATATTTAACGCATCCGTTCTTCTTTCACAAGCTCAAACATTAATCTTGATGGAATACGATTTTGTGCAAAGGTACGGAAAATAAACCATGGAGGGAAAAACAGCTTTTTATTGGATTAATAATTTGCATTTATAATACTTGATTTTTTGATCTTGAGACTTTGAAATAAAAAAACAAGAAAACTTATCAAAGGGTAATTTCTTCACGCAAGGATTTGTCTTATGTGCAAAATTTAGAGTTTTTTAAAGATTAAAATTAGAATTAATCGTAGTTGACCAATTAAAATGTTTAATTTTGCACCTTAAAACAAAAAATTAAAGAATAAATTCTTTAATAGGCTGTTTCTCAAATAATAATAAAATTTATCTTACTAAATTTTATATTTTCAATTCCAATCAGCATTGAAATTTAAAATGATCTTAAGTTTTTTAATATCAGTATATTTTCTTCAATTATCTACTTTGAAAATGCATATTCGTCATTATGTATCTTCTTGAAGGCTCACCATCCTTTTAAATATTGTTATTTTCGAAGGTCTAAAATCATGATTCTAAGTTTTTTTAAGAAAAATTTTAAAATAACATGCTGAAAAAAACTAATTAATACCGAATATGGTACAAATAATGATCGGTTATGGAAGTAAATTTTCAAATAGTATTATTCCAAGATAAACTTCAATTGAAACTAATATAATTATTTGATAATCAAAATTTTAAATAAAAAAATAATGAGTAATGTTGATACCGTTTCAACGGATATTTTAATTATTGGAGGTGGTCCTTCGGGATTAGCCACAGCCATTCATTTGGCTGACATCTTAAAACAAAAAGGCTTAAACCATAGAATATTACTGATTGAAAAAGGAAGTTCTATCGGTAGTCATATTTTGTCTGGTGCAGTTATAAAAACTGACGTTTTCAAAAGTCTTTTACCGGATGTTGATTTCAGTGAAATTCCTTTCAATGCACAAGTCACAACTGATGCTACCGTTTTACTAAGTGAAACAGGATCGTTGAAATTGCCGTTTCATGTGCCCTATATGAGCAACAGCGGTAATTATACGGCTTCCTTAGGCCAGATATGCCGTTATCTGGCTAAAAAAGCCGAAGAAAAAGGCGTGGAAATCTATCCCGGATTTTCGGTAAGTGAAATTCTGTATAAAGATGGAAAAGTGATTGGTGCAAAAACCATCGACACCGGTGTCGACCATCAGGGACAACAACTTGAAAACTTTCAACCCGGAACTCGCATTGAAGCAAAGTTGACCATATTTGCCGAAGGCACCCGTGGTAGTTTAGCCAAGAAACTGATTCAAAAATACGATCTGGAAAAAGACAAAAACTGTCAGATTTACTCACTGGGTGTGAAAGAATTGTGGAGTGTTCCCGAAGGTAATATCAAACCGGGCGAAGTGTACCACACCATGGGTTATCCATTAAATATGAAAGAATTCGGAGGTGGATTCGTGTACGGGTTGAACGATAATAAAGTAGCCGTTGGGTTGGTTGTTGGGCTGGAATACGAAGATCCGACTTTTGATACACACGACGCATTTCAGGCATGGAAAACAAATCCGTTTATCGCTAAATTCCTAAAAGGTGGAAAATTAGTGGAATACGGTGCAAAAACATTGCCCGAAGGCGGATGGTATTCTATTCCGAAATTATACACAGACAATGCCCTGATTGTAGGCGACAGCGCCGGATTAGTTACAATGCCTGCATTAAAAGGAGTTCACTTGGCCATTACATCCGGTATGCTGGCAGCCAAAACAGCTGCATTGGCATTGACCAAAAACGATTTCTCCGAAAAAACGCTTTCTGAATACGAATCGTCTATCAAAGACAGTGTGATTTATAAAGACTTGTATCCGGTTCGGAATTTCAGACAAGCATTCTCGAAAGGTTTACTTGTGGGTGGATTTAATTTCGGAACACTATTGATAACGGGCGGTGCCGGATTCTTTGGAAAATTAAAATCGCACCCTGATAAAGATGCCACTAAAACGTTGTCCGAATTCAAAGGAAAATCGTTTAAAGAAAGATTCAAAGGGAAATTAGACTTCGATAAAGTGCTGACTTTCGATAAAGTTACGGATGTTTATTTTTCAGGAGTTAATCACGATGAACAACAGGTTGCTCACGTGAAAATCAATAATCCCGAATCGTTTAATGCCATTAATATCAAACAATACGGTGCTCCGTGTCAGTTTTTCTGTTCTTCGGAAGTGTATGAACTGCATACGGATAAAAACGGACATCAGGAATTGCGTATACATGCCGAAAACTGCATGCATTGCAAAACCTGCGATATTAAAACACCGGGTGATGGAATTACCTGGTCGGTGCCAAATGGCGGTAATGGTCCTGATTTTCAAAATATGTAGACCCCCAACCCCCTAAAGGGGCTTTGGTAACTTTATGAACTTTCAAACTTTTCTAACTTTCTAACTAATTAAAACAATGGCTCTTACAATTATAAGTTTAATAAAACAAGTACCCCTCGCCACAGAAATGAGAATGGGTGAGGACGGTTTGATGGATAGAACAAAAGCTAAGTCGATTATTAATATCGACTGCCAGTTTGGTCTTGAAGCCGGATTACAACTCAAAAAACAATATCCTGATGCCCGCTTGATTGCCTGCTCCATGGGACCGGGATCTTTTGAAGTGGCTCTACGCACCGCTATATCAATGGGTTACGACGAAGCATTTCTTCTCTCCGACCGTAAATTAGGCGGTAGCGATACCTATGCCACCGGCTTGGCAATATCTACCATGCTAAAACATTTAGGTTTTACAAAAGACTCGAAAGAACCATTTATTGTTCTCGCCGGCCGTCAAACCAGCGATGGTGATACCGCTCACGTACCTTCACAGGTTGCTGAAAGCTTAGGTATTCCGCAGGCAACTTTTGTAGAAACTGTAAAAGCCGATGGTGAAGGGAATGTGATTGCAAAACGTATTATCGAAGGCGGTTACCAAATGATGAAACTGCCTATGCCTTGTGCCATTTCGTTGACTCCAACCGGAATTCCTCCACGTAAACCTTCACTTATAGGAGCAATAAAAGCACGCAACGCTAAAATTACTGTTTTCGGAATTGACGATATCGGACTTGGAACTGAGAAAATCGGTTTAAGCGGATCGCCAACTATTGTGGCTAACGTGATAAATATCGTCAGCGAAAGAGCTCCGATTACCTTGTCGGAAGGACATAATGAGTCAGCTCTTGTCGACAGTTTGATTGCCAACATGAAGAAAGGTGGAAATGTATTGGAGAAAAAAGATACAGCTGAGAAAAAGATTTCTGAAACTCCTGATTTTCCTTATTACGACAACCGGAACGGAGCAAAAGGTATTATTACCTGGGCTGAAATTGCCAACGGAAAAATTGTCCGTCCTTCGCTTGAATTACTTACTCCGGCACGTAAATTAGCCAATGAATTAGGAAATGATACCAAAATCATGACCTTGTTGATTGGTAAAAATGTGAAAGATCAGGCACAAACCTTGTTTGAACATGGTTCGGATGAAGTAATCGTTGTGGAAAATGACAAACTGGAAGAATACTTAGTGCTTCCGTTCTCATCTATTTTCGAACAAGTTATCAAAGAACGTAATCCGGAAATTGCACTTTTTGCAGCTACAACTTCCGGTCGTGAACTGGCTCCGCGTATCGGTATGAAAACCGGTAGTGGTGTTACGGCTGATTGTACCGGACTCGAAATAGGTGAATATATTAACCGCAAAGAAAAAGTGATCAACAAACCGATTTTGCATTCGCGTCGTCCGACTTACGGTGAAAGTAAACTGGCGACCATTTTAGGATTTGTTTATCCGCAAATTTCTACCGCTCGTGCAGGAACCTTTGAAGTACCGACAAAAGTTGAAGGACGCACAGGAGTTATTTCATCTTTCGAACCAAAGCTTACAGAAGAAGAATTTAAAGTTGAAATTTTGAAAACGGTACGTGGCGAAGGCGGCCTTGTAAACCTGTTCGATGCAGATGTTATCGTTTCGGGTGGTCGTGGAACTACCGGTGACGGATTGGAATTAATCAAGAAACTGGCTGAAGCATTGAAGGCACAAGGTGTAAAAGCCGAATGGGCTTGTAGCCGTGTGGTGGTGGACGAGGGTTTCTCGGAATATGCACGTCAGGTTGGACAAACCGGTAAAACAGTTCGTCCAAAATTATATATCGCAGTGGGAATTTCAGGAGCTATCCAACATCTCGCCGGTATGAAAGAGTCCGAAAAAATCATTGCCATCGATCATAACCCGAAAGCTTCGATTTTCCATTTTGCCGATTTTGGTATCGTGGGCGAATATACCGACATTCTACCCGAATTGATTGAACGCGTGAAAGGCGGATTTACTTTTGGAATTGAACCCGTAAAGGCTTAAAAACTTACTGAAATTACAAAAAGAGTTGTACAAGTTTTAAACCTTGTGCAACTTTTTTTGTGTTTTATCCATTTAATACCGATTGCACAAACAATATAGTCCAATTTCGACCCTGCCTGCCGCAGGCAAGTTCGTCTTATTGTTCTATTTGTTTGTATGCATCGGCATTAACAACAGTAGACATTTAAAACAGATTGGACTGTTTTAAATGTACAGTTGGTATAACTTTGTATCACAACTTTCAATCATTCTAAATTAAGAACTTGTTGTCAAATATTTGCATAAATTTGATATTCTCAGAAATTCTTTGTGTAATTTTGACAAGCAATTTATATTTAGAGTTTAATGTTTATTATCATGCTTCAAGAAAAGAAAAAAGTTGCGTTGATTTCAGTGATTGCAGCCGTATTTATTACGGGTTTTAAATTGGTAATCGGATTGTTAACCGGAAGTTTGGGTATTCTGTCCGAAGCTTTACACTCAGGACTCGATATGGTTGCGGCCATAATAACCTATTTTTCAGTCAGAGTTTCCGACAGACCCGCGGATATGGAACATAATTACGGACATGGTAAAGTTGAGAATCTTTCGGCACTAATCGAAACCATTCTATTGCTCGTAACCTGCGTTTGGATTATATATGAAGCGACTAACAGGATAATGTCAGGTAAAGGATTGGAATTAAATACAACCCAAACTATATTCAGTTTTATTGTTGTGATTACTTCTATTGTAATAGATGCCTGGCGTTCAAGAAAACTTTATGCAGTAGCCAAAAAACACAACAGTCAGGCACTGGAAGCTGATGCATTGCATTTCTCCACCGATATTTGGAGTTCGGCGGTAGTTCTGCTTGGCTTAGTATGCGTAAAAATTTACGAGTGGGCACATTTACAAATTTTCTTTTATGCTGACTCCTTCGCAGCTTTGTTTGTTGCTGTAATTGTTTTATTTGTTTCGTATCAACTTGGAAGAAAAGCCATTGACGTTTTACTCGACAAATCTCCAAAAGACACGAAGGAAACAGTTCGTCAGATATTGAAATCTTATCCTGAGATTAAACATTACCATAGTCTGAAAGCACGTACAGCCGGTGCGGATACTTTTATTAAGTTCAATGTTCATTTTGATCCTGATCTGAGTCTACGTCAGGTACATGAAGTGTGTGATAAAATTGAAGCTGAAATTCAATCGCACGTTACCCGCAGCGAAGTGTACATTCATCCAGAGCCCGACGAAAAAAGTCATATTGAAAAAGAAGTGGATGATGAAATTATCTAAAACTTAAATGGAAATAACCAGAGTAATTCTTAAATAAGTAAGACGAATTGACGAGTAAGTCATTAAAAACTTCCATAAAAACCAGTCCGGAAGACATCTGACACCCATCCGAATAACAGATTACAGCTATGGGAAGGCATATAATACCCATAACAATGATATATGTCACTCGTTACAATGACATATTATACCCCTTACAATGACATATTACAGCAATAACAATGATATATGTCACCTGTTACAATGACCTATTACACCACTTACAATGACATATTACAGCAATAACAATGATATATGTCACCCGTTACAATGACCTATTACACCCCTTTCAATGGCATATTACAGCTATAACAATGACGTATTTCTGCTATAACAATAGCATACTACAGCTATAGCAATGACATATTACAGCTATAGCAATAATCCATTTATATAATATTATAAAAATGCAAGTTTAAATAATACCGATTGCACAAATAATATAGTCCAATTTCGACTTCATCTTATTGTACTATTTATTTGTTCCGATAAATCGGAATTTTCGCTTCGTTACAATCGGCATTAACAACAGTAAACGTATAAAACAGTTTGGACTGTTTTATACGTACAATTGGTATAATCATTGTTTATTTAAATTTCAATTTTTCAGGATCTTGTCTTGTATCGAAAATTCTGAGTAGTTGAATTGTACTTTTCTTTTCCTGAAAGAAAATGGTATTGTGTTTGGTTACAACACACTTTCTTACTTTCAGCTTTTTATTGATAACCGGATATAGTCTGGGATAAAGAGCAATATGCTGCAAGCTTAAATCAACTTCTTCCAGAAAACTGACAATGGTTGATCGTAAGCTTATTTCGTCTTCTACAAGTAAAATTTTCACTTTTTTTTGACGACAAAGATACTATGAAATTTTGTAGGAATTTGGGAGGCGAAATATTAATTAGACTTATCATCGAAACCGGCGAATATTTACCCGGTCAAGCTACGAATTACAGTTTATTCCTTACAACATAGTTTTGTCACCCATTTACTGGAAGCAGGAACCGATTTACGTTATATACAGAGTTTGCTTGGGCATGAAAATAGTAAAACTACTGAAATATACACGCATATTACTACCAAAGGATTTGACCAAATTAAAAGCCCTTTGGATAAGTTGGAAATAAATTAAACAAAACTGTTATTAATGTGAAATATAGTTTTTATCTTTGAAGCAAAATTATATAGAATCAACAAAAAGTCAAGAAAGAGGCATTGACTTAAATTCTGCTATAGTTAACCATATTAGTGTTATTTGTTTCGTATTATATTATTATACAGCAATATACAAATAAATAATCAGCAGCTGATACTGCTGATATATGAGCAATAGCTTATATATTGATGTTATGGGCAATTTTAAAAACGAAAAACTTGAAGATGGAAAATCTAATTAAGGATATTAATAATATTGAAAAAAAATTAGAGATTTTAGATGATAAATCGCTCGAAGAAGTATTGTATACTTTAATTGGCGTAACAATGATTCAAATTCAGATGTCAGAATTCTCAATGTTAGGGACAATATCTCTCATAAAAGAAAGTCTTTTAAAAACTGACAAATCTTTTAAATATCTTAATCCAACTCGTTTTCTTTCAAGCCAGCCATCTGACAAAAAATATAGAAGACAGACTTTGGGACAAATTATTGGATTTCTTAAAGAGAATCTAAAGATTTTCAACCCAGATGCACTCGAGGACTATTTAACGAAAAGAAATAATTTCATTCACAATTTTTGGAGCGACTATTTAAACAATAAAAGTGATAAAGTTGCTGCTGTTAGATTCGTTATTTCGGTCTTTAAGGATAGTTTAAAATGGGATTCAGTGTTCAAGAGTTTTCTTTACATATATTTTCAATCAATAAAAGAACAAAACAATGATATAGTCGCAAATGTTGATCACCTAGAACCACATTTCCAAACATTTCTTGATGCAGTTTTGGATAATAAGGAAAAATAATGATAAAAATAAAAACTGGCTATAACAAAAACTATATGTCAATTGGTGTTTCCGCTCGGACAACAAACCACACAACACGCAACAACGGCGTCGTGGCTCAACAGGAAAGAAACCCGCAATCCCCAACTGCATATAGTTCTGACCGTTAGCCGCAATTTTGGAATCGGTTGCATATTGGTCCTACTAATGATTAAACAGATTGTTCCCAAGGATAATTTGGTTTGGTGGACAATTAAATAATAAGATATCAGATATTTACAATTATTCATGCCTCACAAAAATTAAGATCATGGGACTATTTTCCGCTCTAATTGGTAACGCTGGTGCTGTTGACCAAAGTACATTAGTCAAACAATTTGGTCAACTTCTGATTGATGGAGAAGAAATTGAGATTGGTTTTAAGCTAATTCGAGATACTTTCATCTTCACTAATAAACGACTGATCTTGGTTGATATTCAAGGCTTAACCGGCAGCAAAGTTGAATACAAATCTGTTTCCTATAAAAGTATCTCGAGGTTCAGTGTTGAGACCGCTGGAACATTTGACTTGGATGCAGAGTTGAAAATTTGGATTTCAAGCGAGTTGATGCCTAGCATAAAAAAGCAGTTTAATAAGTCGGTTAATGTTTATGATGTTCAAAAGGTTCTAGCATCACACGTGCTTTAATGATGATATAAACGATTGTTCGACGTTTATAACGATAAATAAACAAATCGTGAAGAATGAATTTGACTATACTGAAATAGTAGTTTAATATTGTTACAAACGAGGGGTAGGAAAAAAGCAGGAATAACTCATAGTCTGTTTGGAATGTGTGAATTATATAATTTATACACAAAATTATGTAACAATTAAGTCCTTAAAGATACTGAACTTTGCCATGAATATAGCATCTAAAAATCAACACATTAAGCAGGGCTATTATACTTCTTAATGCATATCACAAACCATTAAACTCAAAAAAAAAATGAAAACAATTAAATTTTATGCAATTATTGCAGCACTCGTATTTGTAACGGCATCGTGTGTTGAGAATTCAGGAAAATACAAAGCCGCAGTTGCTCAACGTGATTCAATTGCAATGGAAAAGCAAGCGTTAGATTCCAATTACAACCGATCACTTGTCATTCTGAACGACATTGAAAACGGATTCTCAGAGATTAATCAAACCGAAAAAGAAATGAAGGTTAACCTCAAAGGAGTAGAAGGTAAAACAACCAACAAAAGACAACTGATAGCAGCTCAAATGACTGCGATAAAACAGGGCATCGAACAAAACAAAGCAAAAATTGCAGAACTACGGCGTCTGGCGGCTAAAAACGGAAAAGCTAACATCATGCTGACCGAAACAATCAAACGTCTGCAAACCGAAATGGATGAAAAAACTGTCCAAATTCAATCCTTACAGGCAGAGCTCGAACAGAAAAACATCAAAATCACAGAGCTTAACACTACTGTGGATACTCAGAGCAAAAATATTGCTGACCAGCAAAATGTGATGGACCAGCAAAAATCTACGATAAAGGGACAGGACACGGATCTCAATACAGTATGGTACTGTGTTGCCTCGTTTAAAAAACTCAAAGAAGCAAAGATCGTTTCAAATACCGGACTCTTTCAGACTAAAAAAGTGATGGCTACTGAATTCGATAAAACAGCCTTTACTCAGGTTGACTTGAGAAGTATTTCGTCTATACCTACTAATAGCAAAAATATTAAAATCATCTCGACTCACCCCCAAAACAGTTATAATCTGGTAACGGGTACCGACAAGAATATCACTATCGAAATTACTAATCCTTCAAAATTCTGGAGTGTATCAAAATATTTAGTTGTACAAATATAGTTTTATTGTAAAAAAACAGTATTTAAATAGATGACCTTAATTAAATGAGAAAAGTTTGGCATTGGTCGGTGGGATTTAATTAATTCCAACAACGGCGCGAAGCTTTGCTCATTTAAAGAAGTAAGTATCCGGCAGGTCTGGTTTAAAAAAAAAGTTGAACTTATTTATTCTTGCAACCCCACGGCATTTGCTTTGGGGTTGATTTATTTTATACATTTGTCAAGAAAAAACGGTTGAAATATGAATTTGTATACCTTTTTTTCTGTAATTTTGCGTCTGAATTTTTAAATCCATACCATTATGAACATCACCGACCGTTTTCTGAAGTATGTGAGCTTTACCACTACTTCCGACGAAAACACCAACATGACTCCCAGCACGCCGGGACAAATGACATTTGCTAAATTTCTGGTAGAAGAACTTACTTCCATTGGATTACAAGAAGTAGAATTAGATGATAACGGCTATGTGACCGCCACTTTGCCGGCTAATACGGATAAAAAAATACCAACAATTGGTTTTATTGCCCACATGGATACCAGTCCCGATATGAGCGGAAGAAATGTAAAACCTCGTATTGTTCAAAATTATGATGGTAAGGATATTTTACTCAATGAAGAAAAAGCGATTGTTTTTGAAACAGTGAAATATCCCGAAATACTACAGTATAAAGGTCAGGACATTATCGTTACCGACGGAACCACTTTGCTTGGTGCCGATGACAAAGCCGGTTTAGCTGAAATTGTAACAGCCATGGAATACCTGATTGCTCATCCCGAAATTAAACATGGGAAAATACGCGTTGGTTTTACTCCGGACGAAGAAATTGGTCAGGGTGCCAATCATTTTGATGTGCCGAAATTTGCCTGTGAATGGGCGTATACTATGGATGGAGGTGAAATAGGAGAACTTGAATACGAAAACTTCAACGCAGCAGGAGCTAAAGTTCATTTCAGTGGAACCAATGTTCATCCGGGATATGCATACCATAAAATGATTAATTCGATGCGTATTGCACAACAATTTATAGGAATGATTCCCCGTCACGAAACTCCCGAACATACCGAAGGCTATGAAGGTTTCTATCATCTAACCAACATGGAAGGAACTGTTGAGAAAACAACCTTGAGTTACATAATTCGTGATCATGATCGCGACCGTTTTGAACGCCGGAAAAAAGAAATACAACATTTGGTCAATAAAATCAATGCTGAATTTGGAGAAGATACAGCCACATTGGAGCTTAAAGATCAATATTATAATATGCGTGAAAAAATTGAACCGGTTATGCACATAATCGATCTGGCATTTGAAGCAATGAATGAAGTTGGTGTTACTCCAAACGTTAAACCAATTCGTGGTGGAACTGATGGCGCACGACTTTCGTTCGAAGGATTGCCTTGTCCGAACATATTTGCAGGGGGACATAATTTCCACGGACGCTTCGAATATGTTCCTGTTCAATCGATGGAAAAGGCCATGCAAGTGGTTGTCAAAATTGTGGAAAACTTAGCAAAGAAATAAAACAATAACAATACAAACAAAAAGCCCCCTTTAGGGGGTTGTGGGTCTATGAAAACTACACCATTTACTGACAATCACATTGCTCTGGGAGCAAAAATGCACGAGTTTGCAGGTTACAACATGCCTATCGAATATAGCGGAATCAACGATGAACATTTGACCGTTCGAAATGCTGTAGGTGTTTTTGATGTTTCGCACATGGGTGAATTTTGGGTGAAAGGTCCTCATGCGTTGGCTTTTCTTCAAAAAGTTACTTCAAATGACGTTTCGGCTCTTACTATCGGAAAAGCCCAATATTCATGCTTTCCAAACGGGAAAGGCGGCATTGTCGACGATTTGCTGGTTTATCATTTCGAACCGGAAAAATATCTGTTGGTAGTAAATGCTTCCAACATTGAAAAAGACTGGAACTGGTGCGTTGAAAACAATACCGAAGGTGCAGAACTTGAAAATGCTTCTGATTGGATGGCTCAACTTGCTGTTCAGGGACCAAAAGCAACTGAATTACTTCAGAAACTCACCACAGTCGATCTTTCTCAAATTCCGTATTACAGCTTTGCAATAGGCGATTTTGCCGGCGTTGAAAATGTAATTTTATCGAATACGGGCTATACAGGTGCCGGAGGTTTTGAATTATATTTTTATCCTGAATCGGGTGAAAAAATCTGGAATGCCCTTTTCACTACCGGTGCTGAATACGGCATTAAACCAATCGGTTTAGGTGCCCGTGATTCGTTGCGTCTGGAAAAAGGATTTACGCTTTATGGAAACGATATCGACGATACTACCTCGCCTATTGAAGCCGGATTGGGCTGGATTACCAAATTTGTGGATGGTAAAAACTTTATCGACCGCCCTTTGCTTGAAAAACAAAAAACTGAAGGTGTAAGTCGTAAATTAGTTCGTTTTGAGTTGAAAGAACGTGGCATTCCACGCCACGGTTACGAAATTGTAAACGAATCAGGTGAAAAAATTGGAGAGGTAACATCCGGAACCATGCTTCCCGACAGTAAAAAAGGAATTGGAATGGGCTATGTGGCAACAGATTATAGTAAACCGGATTCAATTTTCTATATCCATATTCGGACTAAAAATATGGAAGCAATCGTTGTAAAATAGAATAATAAGATAAAAAGAAACTGTCATTAACGTAGCGTTAATGACAGTTTCTTTTTATGATCAATTATTAGATACGGTATTAAAGTCTTGCTAAATTCTGAGTTGTAATTTGTTCTTCCACGATAGCGTCAAGAACCGCAATTGCAGTCATATTTACAATATCTCGAACTGAACTTTCAACATCAAGAATATGAATTGGTTTATTCAATCCCATTTGTATCGGACCGATAGTTTCGGCCAATCCCATTTCAATCAACATTTTATAAGCAACATTGGCTGAACTTAAATTCGGGAAAATCAAGGTATTTACATTGCGTCCGCTCAGTTTTGAAAATGGGAATTTTTTATCGCGAAGTTCTTTGTTTAAAGCAAAAGTCACCTGCATTTCTCCATCCACAATCATATCAGGATATTTTTCGTGCAATGTTTCTACAACCAAATGTACACTTGCCGGACTTCCCAGTTTATCAGAACCAAAGTTCGAGTAGGATAGCATAGCCATAACAGGTTCATGAGCAAAAAACTTGACAGTATCATGTGTCAATTTAGCAATGTCAATCAAAGTTTCTGTTGTTGGATGACGATTGAAAAGTGTATCTGCCAGAAAGAAAGTACCTTTTTTGGTATTCATAATATGCATGGCTGCCATATATTTCAAGCCTTTGCGCAATCCGATAACATCTTTTGCTGCTTGAATTGAATCTGCATATTTGGTATAAACTCCTGTAATTAAAGCATCTGCTTCACCTGTCTCAACCATCATCATTCCGAAATAGTTACGTTCGTACATTTTTTCGTACGCTTCGTCGAAAGTCATGCCCTCACGACTTCTTTTTTCAGAAAGAATCTTAGCATATCTGATTCTGCGATTTTCTTCTCTATCGTGACGAAGATTAACGATTTCAATTCCGGTCAGATCAATATCATTTTCAGCAGCAATACTGGCAATTTTTTCTTCGTTTCCAATTAAAATCGGGAAACAAATACCCTCTGCAAAAGCCGACTCCGCTGCTTTAATCATATTTTTATGATTTGACTCTGAGAATACAACCCGTTTTGGATTTTGTTTGGCAGTTTCGTAAAAATGACGAAGCATTTTATTGTCGCTTCCCATCATTGAGCGAAGTTTATCATTGTAACCATCCCAGTCGGTAATTTCTATACGGGCTACTCCCGATTCAATTGCTGCACGTGCCACAGCCGGAGCTACGATAGTCAACAAACGAGGATCGAGTGGTTTTGGAATGATGTAATCTCGTCCAAAGCTTAATCGTTTAAGGTTATAAGCAGCGTTAACAATATCCGGAACCGGTTTTTTGGTCAATTCGGCAATTGCTTTTACAGCGGCTACTTTCATTTCTTCGTTGATAGACTTAGCTCTAACATCCAAAGCTCCACGGAAAATATACGGGAATCCCAACACATTATTGATCTGATTCGGATGATCAGACCGTCCGGTTGCAAAAATAATGTCTTGACGGGCTGACATTGCATCTTCGAACGAAATCTCTGGATTTGGATTTGCCAATGCAAAAACAATTGGATTTGCATTCATTGTGCGAACCATTTCTTTAGTAAGTACTCCTGCAATTGACAATCCCAAGAATACATCGGAATCAACGATCGCTTCGGCCAAAGTTGTAATAGTACGATCAGTTGCAAATGGCTTTTTGCGTGAATTCAAATCTGTACGTTGTTTATTTATAACGCCCTTTGAATCAACCATAACTATATTTTCAAGTTTTGCACCAAGCCTCATATATAATTTTGTACATGAATTTGCTGCAGCGCCGGCTCCGTTTACAACAATTTTTACATCTTCAATTTTTTTGCCAACTATTTCAAGTGCATTAATTAATCCTGCAGACGAAATAATGGCTGTACCATGTTGATCGTCGTGCATAAGCGGAATATCCAACTCGGCTCTAAGACGTTCTTCAATCTCGAAACATTCGGGAGCTTTAATATCTTCCAGATTAATTCCACCAAAAGTAGGTGCAATTGCTTTTACAACCTGAATGAATTTTTCAGGATCAGTTTCATCTACTTCAATATCAAACACATCGATTCCGGCAAAGATTTTAAACAATAAACCTTTTCCTTCCATAACCGGTTTTCCGGCTAAAGGACCAATATTACCCAATCCCAAAACGGCTGTACCATTGGAAATTACCGCTACCAGATTTCCTTTTGCTGTATATTCGTAAGCTTTATTCGGGTCTTTTTCAATTTCTAAACAGGGTTCGGCAACTCCCGGTGAATAAGCCAATGATAAATCGCGTTGCGAACTGTAAGGTTTAGTAGGGACTACCTCAATTTTTCCGGGCTTGCCCTGTGAATGATAGAGAAGAGCATCTTCTCTTGTTAATTTTGCCATAATTTATATGAATTGAAATTGATAGGAGATTTTTTAGAAATTATTGCAAAATTACAAATTAAAATGTCAATATGAAATTAATTTGCAATATTTAATCACAGAAAAATCACTTTTCAAAATGAATATTTAAATGAAATTATTTTGTTTAACACTCCGAAACGACTGAAAAAATTGTACTTGTCTAAATAATATGTACTTTTACAATTGAATTAACTATGTTCGATACATATAAAACCATCATCGCTCCCACAGAAGGAATCTACAAAGAAAAGGGCAGTAAATTTCTGTCGTTTGCCATGCCTGTGAACAATAGCGACGAGGTAAAGGAGTTGGTTAAAAACTATCGGAAAGAGTATTATGATTCCCGTCACGTGTGTTATGCTTATATGCTCGGAGCAGAACGCAAAGAATGGCGTGCAAACGATGACGGCGAACCTTCTGGAACAGCAGGCCGTCCGATTCTCGGACAAATAAATTCGCGTGAACTTACAAATATTTTGGTGGTTGTGGTTCGGTATTTCGGTGGAATTCTGCTGGGAACCGGCGGATTAGTCGTAGCTTACAAAGAAGCAACTGCCGATGCACTTAACCAAGCCGAAATTATTGAAAGAACTGTGGACGAAACTATCAGTATCAATTTCGATTATATGCTTATAAATGAAGTGATGAAAATCATTAAAGATACTAATACGAAAATTCTTTCCCAGAATTTTGACAACCTTTGCTCGATGCAACTATCTATCCGTAAACAAGATGTCAAATTACTAATCAAAAAACTTGAAAAAATGAATAGCTTGACAATAAAAAATCAATCACAATAAAAGCTTGAATTTTCATTTCATTATTCCAAATAAAACGACTATCTTTGTAGTTGAAAATGAGAACGAGAAACTTTAAATATTTTTTCGAACAAAGCAACTCACTGCCAACCAGTTGTATAGAAAAGTTGCCTCTAAGAAATTCAAAAAAACCAATATAAACCGGCATCGGATTTGTGTTGGTTTTTTTTAGCCCCTAACCCCTAAAGGGGAATTTTAGGGAAGTGCAATTAGAAATTTATTTGCAAAAAAGTATAGTTAAGTTTATATCACTTTTAAAACACGAATTTTAAGCCCCTTTAGGGGTTTGGGGTTATCTTAAATCATATGAGCAATAACAGTTTAGTATCTATTTCCGATTACAGCAAAGAAGAGATCATGTCCATTCTCGATTCGGCCGCTGAATTTGAAGCCAATCCAAACCGCAAAACTCTGGATGGAAAAGTAATTGCCACTCTGTTTTTCGAACCTTCCACCCGCACACGGTTAAGCTTTGAAACTGCCGTTATCAGGCTCGGCGGTTCTATTATCGGTTTTTCGGATGCAGCTACCAGCAGTTCGTCGAAAGGTGAAACACTGAACGACACCATTCACATGGTTAGTTGTTATGCTGATGCCATTGTTATGCGACATCCGCTTGAAGGTGCAGCCCGCTATGCAGCAGAGGTTTCACCGGTTCCGATTATCAATGCAGGTGACGGTGCGAATCAGCATCCTTCGCAAACTTTACTGGATTTGTATTCTATTCTGAAAACACAGGGAACACTCGAAAATCTGACCATTTGTCTGGTGGGTGATTTGAAATACGGTCGCACGGTGCATTCGCTGATTATGGCAATGTCGCATTTTCACCCTACGTTCAAGTTTATTGCACCGGATGAATTAAAAATGCCTGACGAATACAAGGTTTTTTGCCGTAAAAACAACATTCCTTTTACCGAAGTAAATGAACTGAATGATAATTTCAACGATGCAGATATTCTTTATATGACGCGTGTTCAGAAAGAACGTTTTCTGGATTTAATGGAATATGAACGTGTGAAAAACGTTTATACGCTGAAAAATTTCATGTTGGTAAATTCAAAACCAAATCTCCGGATTTTACATCCACTTCCGCGCGTTAATGAAATTGATCCGGATGTAGATAGTAATGAAAAAGCTTACTACTTCCGACAAGCACAAAACGGATTATATGTTCGGCAAGCAATTGTAAGTAAAGTATTAAATCAGAAGTAGGAGGCAAGAAAGTAAGCAGTAAGTAATTCGTTTAATTAGTATTAATTCGTGCAATTTGTAAGTATGGGAAAAGAATTAAAAGTTGCAGCACTTCGAAACGGAACAGTTATCGATCATATTCCATCGGATAAATTATTCAAAGTTGTGTCGATTTTACATTTGGATACTTGTCTGAATCAAATCACACTGGCAAATAATCTGGAAAGTGCTAAAATCGGATCGAAAGGGCTTATCAAAATTTCAGAACGTGCGTTAGCCGAAGATGAAACCAATAAAATAGCTCTGATTGCACCGAATGCGAAAATCAATATTATTCGTGATTTTGAAGTTGTCGAGAAAAGAGCATTAAGTTTACCGGAAGAAATACGTGAAATAGTACAGTGCACAAATCCCGTATGTATTACTAATAATCAACCGGTTACAACGCTTTTTCATGTACTGAATAATGACAGTGAAGTTATGTTGAAATGTCATTATTGCGAGCGCGAAGTGAAACGGGATGAAGTAAAAATAAAATAAAACCTCTCCCTGACCCTCTCCAAAGGAGAGGGAATAAGCATTGAAAAATATTTTGTGATATACAGAAAAATGAAAAATAAATCTCAAAAAACAAACGAAAATCTAATAATAACCACCTCTCCCTCTCCTTTGGAGAGGGTTGGGGTGAGGTCTCATATTAGTTGGAAGCCCGGAACATTGATTTATCCACTTCCAGCCGTTTTAATTTCATGTGGAAGTTCGCCAGAAGATTATAATTTACTAACAATCAGTTGGGTTGGAACAATTTGCACCAATCCGCCCATGTGTTATATTTCGGTTCGTCCGGAACGACATTCATCTAAGATTATCAAACAAAACATGGAATTTGTTATTAACCTAACCAACGAAGATATGGCTTATGCTACCGATTGGTGTGGTGTAAAAAGTGGTAAAGATTTCAATAAATTTGCGGAAATGAAGCTAACTCCGGAAAAGGGAGAAATGGTGAATGCGCCCAGCGTCAAAGAATCACCGTTGTGTATTGAATGTAAAGTGAAGGAAATAATTCCTTTGGGTTCTCACGACATGTTTATTGCCGACGTAGTAAATGTTAGAGCTGACACAAAATATATTGATCCAGAAAATGACACTTTCAATTTAGGTGCTGCGAAACTAATTGCCTATTCTCACGGTCATTATTACAAATTGGGCGAAGAAATAGGGAAATTCGGATGGACAGTGAAGAAAAAGAAATGAAAAGACCCCCAACCCCCTAAAGGGGGCTTTTTGGGTTTGTATTATTTATAATTAATTGTAACTTAATTCCCCTTTAGGGGTTAGGGGTCATGAAAAGAGAAATAGATCTTTCAACATGGAAACGCCGCGAACATTTCGAAGTTTTCCGAAACTTTGAAGAACCTTTATTTGGTATAACTGTTCGTGTTGAATGCTCTGCTGCTTATAAAAAAGCAAAAGAGGCAGGTTATTCATTTTCATTGTATTATTTATATTTGTCGATGAAAGCAGCGAACGAAATAGAAGAATTCCGGTATCGGATTGAAGATGATAAAGTTTATTGTTATGACAGTATTGGTGCCGGACCGACCATTTTCCGTGAAGATGAAACGTATGGTTGTGGTTACATGCCATTTAACAAAGACATTACTGAGTTTATGAAACAAGCAACTGCCGAAATTGAACGAGTAAAAGCCGAACGTGGATTAAAGTTTCCATATTCCGGCGAAGATATAATTCATTATTCAACACTTCCATGGGCGGATTTTACCTCAGTAAATCATGCACGAATATTAAGTGTCGGACGAAGTATTCCGAAAATCACTTTTGGAAAAATAACCTGGGATGGTGCTAAAATGTGGATGCCGGTTGATGTGCATACCAATCACGCCTTGATGGATGGTTTTCATGTGGGTAAATTTGTAGAAAGGTTTCAGGAACTTTTGAATCAGGAATAAGAGGTAAGACGCAAGTGCTAAGAAAAATAAATAAAATAGATTATAATTCGTCTATCGACTAAAGACATTAGACTTAAGACAAAAAATTAAATGAAAAGAGACCAAGTGATTTTTGACATTATTGCACGCGAAAAACAGCGTCAATTGAAAGGAATTGAATTGATTGCTTCAGAAAACTTTGTAAGCGAACAAGTTATGGAAGCAATGGGTTCCGTGTTAACTAACAAATATGCTGAAGGTTACCCTGGCAAACGCTATTATGGCGGTTGCGAAGTGGTAGACGAAAGCGAGCAAATTGCTATCGACCGTTTGAAAGAAATTTTCGGTGCTGAATGGGCAAACGTACAACCTCACTCAGGCGCACAAGCTAACGCAGCTGTATTTTTGGCATGTCTGAACGCTGGTGATAAATTCTTAGGTTTGAACCTTTCACATGGCGGTCATTTGTCGCACGGTTCGTTGGTTAACAGCTCAGGGATTCTCTACAAACCATGTGAATACAACGTGAAAGAAGATACAGGTCGCGTTGATTACGACCAAATGGAAGAAGTGGCTATCCGCGAACAACCAAAAGTTATCGTTGGCGGCGGCTCGGCTTATTCGCGAGAATGGGACTATAAACGCATGCGTGAAATTGCTGACAAAGTGGGTGCTATTTTAATGATTGACATGGCTCATCCGGCAGGTTTGATTGCCGCCGGTTTGTTGGAAAATCCTTTGAAATGGGCGCATATCGTAACTTCTACCACTCACAAAACTCTTCGGGGACCTCGTGGTGGTATCATTTTATTAGGAAAAGATTTTCCAAATCCATGGGGAAAAACAACACCAAAAGGCGAAATTAAAATGATGTCTGCTTTACTCGACTCGGCTGTTTTCCCTGGAATTCAAGGCGGTCCGCTGGAACATGTCATTGCTGCAAAAGCAGTATCTTTCAGTGAATGTCTGCAACCTGAATACAAAGAGTATCAAATTCAGGTAAAGAAAAATGCTGCTGCGTTGGCAAACGCATTGATCGCTCGCGGGTTTACAATTGTTTCAGGCGGAACCGACAATCATTCCATGTTGGTTGATTTACGTTCTAAATTCCCAGATTTGACAGGTAAAGTAGCTGAAAAAGCGTTGGTAGAAGCCGATATCACGGTGAATAAAAATATGGTTCCATTCGACAGCCGTTCTGCTTTCCAAACATCTGGTATCCGTCTTGGAACTCCAGCAATCACAACACGTGGAGCAAAAGAAGATTTGATGTTGGAAATTGCCGAAATGATTGAAACAGTACTTTCGAATGTTGAGAACGAAGAAGTTATCAAATCGGTAAAAGAACGCGTAAACAAAACAATGGAAAAATTTCCGCTTTTTGCACAATAAGTTGAAGCAAAATAAGCAGAAAGTGGAAAGAGATAATAGGCTAAAAGCAAGTGATTCAGACAATTACATTATAAAAAACAGTTCGCGAATCAAATAAAAGAACAATTCCCGTTATTTCCTTTTTAAACCTATTCAACCAATCAACTAAATGAAAGTTTATAAATTCGGTGGTGCATCGGTTCGCTCTGCAGAAGGGATTCGAAATATTGTACCTATTGTTTCGGAAATAAATGATAATTTATTTATCGTGGTTTCAGCAATAGGTAAAACTACCAACGCCATGGAAGTGGTGCTCGATTATTTTATGAAAGCTGATCATCAAGCTTCGCTCAATCAACTGGCAGAAGTGGAAGCGTTTCATCACGAAATTATTGATGAAATATTTGACAATCCTGAAGTTGGAAATGAAGCTGTTAAACCGCTTTTTGATGAGCTAAAAAGGTATATTACTGAAGGAGTTGGCGATGATTATGACCGGTGGTACGACCGCTTGGTTTCGTATGGTGAATTGATTTCAACTAAAATTGTATCGGCATTTCTGATCGAATCGGGCATTGATAACGCGTGGCTCGATATGCGCAAATTGCTTATTACCGACAGCAATCATCGCGAAGCCAATGTTCGAATGGACGAATCGCATGAACGTTTGCAAAAAGCGGCTGATTTCTCCCAAAACCGCATTTACATCAGTCAAGGTTTTATTGGCGCCAATATCAAAGGGAACCCGACTACGTTAGGTCGTGAAGGATCGGATTATACGGCTGCTGTAGTTGGAAATTTATTAAATGCCGAAAGCGTAACCATTTGGAAAGATGTTCCGGGAATTTTGAATGCTGATCCCAGAATTTTTGAAAATACTGTACTTATTCCCGAATTGACCTATTTGGATGCAGTAGAATTGGCTTACAGTGGTGCGCAAATTATTCACCCTAAAACCATTAAACCACTGGAAAACAAGCATATTCCCTTGTATGTTCGTCCGTTTGAGAATCCAACCGAAGCCGGTTCGGTAATCAAAGCCACTACCGAAAAACTGATTGATGTTCCTGTATTGATATTACGGAAAAATCAAGTATTGATAACAATTCGTCCGCGCGATTTTTCTTTTGTGCTCGAAGAAAGTCTCTCAAAAGCTTTTGCTATGATGAATAAACATCGTTTGAAAGTGGCTATGATTCAAAGTTCGGCTATCAGCATTTCGGTCTGCGTGGACAATTCACGCTATCTTACAGGAGCCTTGGACGAACTGGGAAACGATTTTAAAGTATCTTACAACGACAATTTGGAATTACTTACAATTAGAGGAATTAACGACGAAATTGTGGAAAAAACCACTGCCGGAAGAACGATTCTATTGGCACAACGTACCCGCCGAAGTGGACGGTATTTAATGAAGGAACTATAACCCCAAAAGCGTCAGAATTGCAATTTGCAACCAGACGATTTTTTCGTGTATCTTAGTTCAAAATTCTTTTAAAAAATATAACTCATCGAAGCCACAATTCGATGATTGTTTACCATATAAGGGTTGACCACTCGACCGGTACTTTGCAACGTCCCATAATTAGCAGAAGTGAACTCATATTCCACTCCGAACTTTAGATTAGGCAAATTGAAGCTTATATGTGGTGCAATGCGGTACAGTCGGTCGAGCAGTAGTTGGCTATTAGTAAAAAAACCCGAACCGTAAGCCGTAAATTTTCCATTGGAGTCAGCTAATAGTTTTTGGTTGGTTCCCATATTTTGCGAAAATCCAACAAAAACGCCAACTTGCCATTTTGTGCCATAAACGGCATCTATCCAAGAACTTATTGAATTGAAATTGGTGTAAGTTGAATCTCTTGTTGCAATATTTATTCCGCCTATTCCATATCCCCACGGCATTCGATGATCGCTCAGGTTTTCGCCCCAAAGCGCTTTGGCTTTCAGTTGAAAAGTAGAATTACTGTATTGTGTATAGGCAACGGCACTCGCCGACGTAAGTAGTTCTATAGTTGGTTTTATTGTTTTCAAATCCATGCCAATTCCCGAAATCCAGTGTTTGGTTTTACTTTCTGCTCGCAGAAATAAATTTGGCAACAGAGCATTTTTTAAATAAGAAGAACTTGCTCCTAAAGGTCCCAGCGAAGTATATTGCATTTGATAAATTGCTGCTGCCGTGAGCGAAAGCGATGTACTCAAATTGTATTTTACTCTAACTTGCGGACTACGATTAAACGGTTGAAAAGGGGATTCATTATTGCATGAAGGAGTGGTTGGAATCACATTTCCATACAAAGGATGCCAGGTTTGTCCAACCAATAATTCTGTTTTTTCCCAATTTAGCTGAGCATACGCCTGCCGAATGCGTAGAACGTAAAAGTTGGCACCAAATCCGGTGAAATCAGCTTCAATTTTCGCAGAAGATTTTGCTCCGAACATAGTGGAACCGTTTATGTCCAGTCCAAAGCGAGTCTGTATACTAAGCATTTCGGATTGCGGAATGGCATTTTTATCTTCGTTTGCCGAATTGAGTTCAATCGGTTTAGGAAAAAGTTGAAATAGTCCGTCGAGTGATTCTACATTCTGACGCGAATTGATATAAAAATCGTTCCGGATAAAACCGTAAAATTTATAATTATTGATTGCCGGTTCTTCTGCCATTGCAATAGTTGAAAAAGCAATGAAAAATAAAGGAAGAAGTTTTTTTAGAATCATGTTCTTTGTATTGTCAAATGTTTAAATTTTGATATTCTATTAACTGTAAAGATGTTGAATTAATATTCTAAATCCGATACCAATGAGTATAAATCCACCTATTGCTTCCACTTTTACATGAAAACGTTTGCCAAAATGAACGCCGATATACATACCAATAATAGTAAACAGAAAGCTGATAATACCGATAACAGCAACCGCTTTCCAAATCAATTCGGGATATGGAACAAATACGATACCTGTTGCCAATGCATCAATACTGGTTGCAAAAGCAAGTGAAATAAGCGAAATCCAATTGAATGGATTAGATACTTTATTGCTTTCCGGGTCAACGGTTTTTAATCCTTCCACCACCATTTTTACACCAATAATCGATAACAGCCCGAAAGCCAACCAATGATCATAACTTGTCATTAATTTTACAAAGCTGATTCCGGCTGCATAACCGATTAAAGGCATCACGGCTTGAAATAAACCAAACAACAAAGCCATTTGAAACGTCAGCCCAAAAAAATATTTTTTAGTGTAAATTCCTTTGCTGATCGAAACTGCAAAGCAATCCATGGCCAAACCGATACCGATAATGATGATTGAGAGAATATCCATAAGTTAATGAAAAAATGAAAGAATGAAAAAATTGAAGAATGAAAGAATGAAAAAATTATACATTTCTTCATTCTTTCATTTTTTCATTATCACCGTCCTTTTTGCTTCTGTTTTTCTTTTTGTTTTCGTTTTCTTCATTCAAATTCTTTTTAGAAGTTATTATTATTCTATTGAGTATCATAATAATTTCTTCACATTCTAAAATTAAAGAATCAAACATTTGTTTAGAGATATAATCTGTATCATGTAAAATTCGCAACCAATAACGAGTCTCTTTCGCTTCTTTTAATGCAATTGATAATTTTGCAATAAAATCTTTTTTAGATTGACCTGAATTTGCTTCTTCAGTATTTGCGCCGATTGAAGTTCCACTTTTAACAATTTGTCTTGAAAGATTAAACTCTTTGTGTTCACTGCATAAATACTTATTGAGTTTCACAATTCTCACTGCGAATTTATAAGTTTTATCAATGATTATATTTTCTTTCATGATTCAATTATTTAAATGAAATGACAAAGTAATTCTTTAGTATTGAATACTTTGTCATTTCTAAATTTAATTATTTCATTTTTCCATTCTTACATTTTTTCATTTTAAAGCATTCCTTTTACTTGTTCGTAAACATTTTTGCCGTTAAATCCAAGTTTTTCGTCAAGCACTTTGTAGGGAGCTGAGAATCCGAACGATTCCAATCCCCAAATTTTTCCATTAGCACCAACTAAACCGAGTAGATTTACCGGAAGACCGGCAGTAAGTCCGAAAATCTTGGCATTTTTAGGTAATACGCTTTCCTGATATTCAGCCGATTGGTTGCGGAATAATCCTTCGGAAGGAACTGAAACCAAACGAATTTTTACACCATCGGCACGAAGTAAAGCAGCTCCTTCGTTTAAGGTTGAAACTTCCGAGCCAGAAGCAACCAGGATCACATCCTGATTGCCATCGCACTCTACCACATAGCCGCCTTTTTGAGCTTGTTCAGCTTCCGCTTTACGATTTGATACAGCTGGAAGATCAGCGATATTTTGACGGGAGAAAATTAATCCGGTTGGAGTAGTTATGTTTTCCAGAGCCATTCTCCATGCTACAGTAGTTTCTTCAACGTCAGCCGGACGCAAAACCAACATAGAATTGTGTCCTTTGTGGTTTTTCAATTTTTCCATCAAACGAATTTGAGCTTCTTGTTCTACCGGTTCGTGAGTTGGCCCGTCTTCACCTACGCGGAATGCATCGTGCGACCAGATAAATTTAACGGGTTGTTCCATCAAAGCAGCCATTCTAACTGCAGGTTTCATATAATCGGAGAAAACAAAGAAAGTTGCACAAGCAGGGATAACGCCGCCATGCAAACTCATTCCGATACAAACGCAAGCCATAGTCAATTCGGCAACGCCGGCTTGAAGAAATGCCCCCGAGAAATCGTTTTTGGTAAATGCTTTGGAGTTTTTGAGGAATCCGTCTGTTTTATCAGAGTTTGATAAGTCGGCACTGGCAACTACCATATTTTCAACTTGTTTTGCCAATTCGCCCAAAACCGTAGCCGAAGCGGCACGCGTTGATTGATTTGGTTTTTGAACAATTGCATCCCAGTTTACATTTGGAGTTTTTCCTGAGAAAAAGAAATCCATTTTAGCTGCCAATTCAGGATTTTCTTTTGCCCATGCAGATTTAGCTGCTTGTTTTTTAGCAACAATAACAGCTAATTCTTCAGCACGTTTGGCGTATAACGCTTTTGTTTCTTCAAACAAAACAAAAGGATTTTCAGGATTTCCACCCAGATTTTTGATACTTTCAGCGTAGGAAGCACCACATTCGCTTAGTGGCATTCCGTGTGTGGCACATTGACGTTCGAAGTTAGAACCATCGGCTTTCATGGCGCCTTTTCCCATAATTGTTTTACCAATAATAAGTGTCGGACGTTCTGTTTCGGCTTTTGCTTCGGTTAATGCTTTGCGGATTTGTTCTGCATCATTTCCATTAATTTCAATTACTTTCCATCCCCAAGCCAGGTATTTCTGTGCGGTATTTTCGCTGGTAACTGCATTTGTTGAGGTTGAAAGCTGAATATCATTTGAGTCGTAGAACATAATCAGGTTATTCAATCCCAAATGACCGGCCAAACGACCAGCACCTTGCGAGATTTCTTCCTGAACACCCCCGTCGGAAATGAACGTGTAAATGGTTTGACTCATTACTTCACCAAAGCGCGCTTTCAGAAATTTAGCAGCAATGGCTGCACCCACAGCATATGTATGACCTTGTCCGAGTGGACCTGACGTGTTTTCAACTCCACGCATAATATCTACTTCGGGGTGTCCCGGAGTTGCACTTTTCCATTGACGGAATTGTGCTAATTCGTCCATAGTGTATTTTCCTATACAGGCAAGCACAGAATAAAGCATTGGCGACATGTGTCCCGGATCGAGGAACATACGGTCACGTCCTTCCCATGCCGGATTTTTGGGATCGTATTCCAGAAATTCGGAATAAAGTACATTGATAAAATCAGCTCCACCCATTGCTCCACCGGGGTGTCCCGATTTTGCTTTTTCGACTGCCGAGGCAGCTAAAATACGAATATTGTCGGCTGCGCGGTTTAAGTTTTGAATAGAATTCATAGGTTTAAATTTAATGGATTATTATATTTTTAAATTGTTTTAGAATGAATAGACAATAATCATGGTTTCTTCGATTTTTTTAAAATAACTGCTTGTTTAGCTTTAAATGGAATCTGTAGTTTATAACCAATAGTATAGTTAAATCCCCAATTTGATCCGTTATTTGTTCCGAATCCGGGAATAAACCAGGGAGCTACTTCACCTGATACATCCTGAGTCAATAGGTTCTTACTCCTTATTGTCCAACCCATGAAAATATTTTTGGTAACTTCAACACGTACTCCGGCAACTATTTCGTACCATATTTTAGTGGATGATACATTTGAATAATTAAACGTTTGTGTTTCACCCCAATAATCGTCTGTTATTGTAACATTATTAATATTATAAAGAAAACGTGTCATTCCTAATCTTACACCGGCTAAAAATAAATTAGTTGTTGGTTTTTCATCTTTTTTCGATGTAAGTAGATTTATATCAACACCTATTCGACCAAATATTCCTTGTGTATTAAAATTTATATTGTCATTTGATGTTTTATTTGCACCGGCATAACCTAATTCAACAATAGGATAAAATTTATGTTTAAGGTCAATTTGTGCTCCTGCTTCGTACGAATAGCTTTCTCCTGTTGAAAGAGCAGAACTTACAACAGAAGCCACGTCGGTCTGGATTGTAATTCCATTGAAAAGAGGAGTTTTGATTTTATCGGGTAGTTTTTTGGTATTCTGGGCATTAACAGTAAATACCGACAAGCAAAAAATCAAACTACTTAAATAGGTGAATATTTTCAGCATTGTTGGTATTAACATTATGATTGATAATTCGAATTGAATCTACGAAATGGTTGGTAGTCAGCACGGTGTCAATCGTATGGATTTTAATACAACCACATTCTAAAGACAAAAATTGATCGGCATTTTCGTGTAGAACGGTAATTGTATCTTTTGTTTTATTAAAAGTTACTTCATATTTTGATTCTACTTTAAATTTATGAAGAGGTAAATATATTTTGCTAGTTAGTTTTGATTTAATAAATAGATTTGAATCAACATAAACATAATTTTGAGCTATGCTATCGTATTTTAATCCTTTAATAGTCAAACTGTCGATACTTAATGAGGTGGTTGTAACTATTTTTGTAGAGTCATTTTTAACTACATGATAAAAACCAATTCCCATTTCCACTATTTTATTCGTACGACATTGTTCGTCGACCGTGCAAGACATGCTCAGCAAAACAAATAAAAACGAAAATATGAAAACGTATTTTTTCATAAGAATTTAACCAATTATCACTTCCCTACCTTCTCCCGATAAATTCACTGACTTCATTCTTTAGCTTATCAATGGCTAATTCGGTCGGCGTTTCTTCACTCGAACTGTAAACCTGAATAATCCGTTCAGCCAGTTCAGTTGCGGGATTTGCCGGATTGCACTGAGCCGCACATGTATTTACAAGTCGCAGTAAACTCTCCTGAGCTGCACGTATATAATTCCACATTTCATCGCTTACATAAATTTGTTGCGAAAAATTATGAGCAAACTCACGTCGGATAATAGCTAATAATTGCATTTGTAGCTCCAGATTAGTCATATCAGATTTTACTACATTGAGCATTAATACTGCTGGAGTCGTGCGTTCCAACAACAGTACCAGTCTTTCGTAAGCTCTTAATCTGATAGGTGTTATGATTGACTGACTATCCTTTCGTAATTCAAAGTTTCGACGTTTTTCCTCGTTTCGAAGCAATTTATCAATCAACAAATAGGCTGTCAGTAATACGAGTATTGCCGGTAAAACTATTTTAAGAATTTCCATTGTATCCATTCTGAATTTTGCGTTTATCCGATTATTTTTTCGAACTTCCTGTTTTTTGAAGTTTTATTTCTATTGGATGAATTGTTACTAAACAACCTTTTGAAAGTGATTGTAATTCATGCTCAATGCTTTGATAGAATTCATTCAGAATTTCAGTTCTATCGATCATTTCAATTACAACCGGCAGCTTTTCAGTTAGTTCCCAAAAACGCGTTGAACTGATTTTAGTGCTGCTCATCCCATAACCCATTATACCACGATAGACGGTTACCCCTGAAATTCTTTTTCGTTTGGCTAATACAACCAATTGTTCGTAAAGTAAATCAAAACCGATTTTATCCGTACTGCTGGCATAGATTTTCAAAATACTGTGTTCGGTAGATTGCATATTACAATAAGTTTGAAGTTATATATCCTAAATAAACTGCCAAGAATCCAAATAATAAACTAAATCCTGTATACAAAAGGACTGAAAAGAATTATCCGTTTTGCATCAATGTCAGATTTTCATTGGTGAATGACGAAAAGGTGGTAAATCCACCGCAAATTCCTACCATTAAGAATAGACGCATGGCGGGTGAAATTATCTCACTTTTTGCAGAAACTCCGGCTAAAAAACCTATAATCAAGCTTCCTAAAACATTAACTGTCAGAGTTCCCATTGGTATGGATAAAAAATGCCAATGTAAATTTAATTTCGATACCAAAAATCGAGCGATACTTCCTATAAACCCACCAAATCCGACGATTAATAATTGCTTCATTTCAAATTGACAGTTATAGACTAAATTTCTTTTTCTATCTGGTAGTTATTTCGTTCAGTAGAATTTCGGGCTACGATTTCACCTACAAATCCGGCAAGAAATAATTGTGTACCGAGTAACATTGCCAACATGGATAGATAAAAATAAGGACTATCAGTAACTAATGGAGCTTTTACATGTTCAATAATAGCAATAAATTTGTTTACACCGACAACTACAACTGCCAGTAAACCAAGCAAAAACATTATACTACCGTACAATCCGAAAAAGTGCATGGGCTTTTTTCCAAATTTAGAGAGAAACCACAAAGTCATCAAATCCAAATAGCCATTTATAAAACGGTTAAGACCGAATTTAGTTTCTCCAAATTGGCGTTTCCTATGCTCTACCACTTTTTCTCCGATATTTGTAAATCCTGCATTCTTTGCCAAAAATGGAATATAACGGTGCATTTCACCATATACTTCAATATTTTTAACAACCTCGTTGCGGTATGCTTTAAGTCCGCAATTCATATCATGAAGTTGCAATCCGGTTACTTTTCGAGCTGTAGAATTGTATATTTTTGATGGAATATTTTTAGTGAGTTTGGAGTCGTATCTTTTTTTCTTCCAGCCTGAAACCAAATCGTAGTTTTCATTTTTTATCATAGAGAACAATCCGGGTATTTCGTCAGGACTGTCTTGTAAATCAGCATCCATGGTTATAACTACATCGCCTTTTGCAGCATTAAAGCCACAAAACAAAGCGGGAGATTTACCATAATTATGACGAAATTTTATTCCTCTAACGTTTTTCGACTTTTTTTGAAGTGATTCAATCACCTCCCACGATTTGTCGGTACTCCCATCATTAATAAAAATAACTTCAAAAGAATATTTATTTTCGTTCATGACACGTTCAATCCACTCATAGAGTTTCGGAAGCGATTCTTCTTCGTTGTAAAGCGGTACGATTACTGAAATATCCATATTTTAAAACATTTACAATTTCATTATTTACAATTTACTATTTTCCCATTCTCTCATTTTTCTTCAAAAATGCTTTTATTTTTTTTTACAAATGCAGCCATAATCAATCCGACTATCGTACCCAAGAGTAAGTTTGTCCAGATGTAAATCAATGAGAAACTTGCCGGTTTGAACATGCCTTCCATTTGTGCAATTTCAGCATCATTCATAGGAAATTTCAATAGCTGCATCATTTTTATACTTTCCTGAAACATGTTTTCCAAATAACCGGTATTGATAAATTGAAAATAAACATATTTCACAACCGTAGAAATAAGTGCAGCATAAAAGAAAGTGAGTAGGATAAACAAAAAGGCTTTACCATATGAAATAACACCTTCGCAATCAACATCGCGATGGCGTACTGACATTCGATACATGGTAACCACAATAATTGCAGCGAGCGTGTAGGAGAGTAAAAGGAAAGTCGTGTTTTTGGAAATGGAAAATAAAAAATTTATAGAGAACAGAAACCCCATTATAAGGCCATTGAGCATAGCCGAATTGATAATTTTTCGTTGCATAAACCTGAGTTTTGATTGATTGCACAAAAGTACAAAAAAAACCACCAAAATGGAAAGAAAAAATTGAATATACCAATTGATTCTCTTTCGTTTGAATATTTGCACTGTTTAAATAACAATAAATCAATTAAAATCGTTTTGATTTTTCTTCGTGTTTGTCCTATTTCAAACAAAACGAGACAGTCTCAAAATATTTTGAGACTGTCTCGTTTTTTCGTAAATCCGGGACAAATTTATCTTCCTCTAATAATTCTAAACAAAATCGCTATTATTGCGATTACAAGCAGTATGTGAATAATTCCGCCTGCGCTGTATGCAAAAAATCCGATTGCCCAAATGATGATAAGTACAACTGCGATTAAATAAAGTAGATTGCTCATATTGAATTTTTTAATGGTTTTTATTTATAGTTTAATGCTAATTCAGTTCATTTAATACGTTCTAAAAAATTGGAACGGATAAATAAAAATTGATAACGCCATTGGTGGCATTTGGAATAGTATAGGAAACGCCTAGAAATGTAATTCTTATAATTGACTTTTTCATTAGGTTGTTTTTATGATAATCTGTATTTAATTTATTGACAAATTTACATTCTAAGTTTCCGGGATTAATTACACAATTTCAGATAAGAGTTATATGATTCACATGTTCTTTTTTTATTTAAAAAAAGACAGTTTATAAAGCTGCCTTTTACAGAGAATCATTATTTATTGCCCTTCTCTACTGCAATTTTTCAATTTATTACCAAGTTCATCCAAATCACGATTAAAATCATGCTTAAATTTCGACCATTCACTATGGGTCTTTTCATAATCACCCATTCTTGTTTTAAGATTTTTGTTTTTCAATTCCAACGAGTCAATTCTCTTTGCATATACTTCATCAAGTCCCGATCCCGATTTATTTATCTTCAATTTTAATTCAGCTATTCTAACTTCATTATTCTTGATTTTAAGTTCAGACTCGAGTTTAAATGTTTTCAATTCATCCGCTGTGGCGGCATTTTCTGCAACTATATCGGCATTTTTCTGCACCTTATTCAAATTTTCCTGAGCAGCTACTACCTCAGCTTTGGCAGCGTCTTTTTTCTGATCGGAAGACCAACAACCGGTGAATAGACTTCCTGCTAAAATAATGATAGTCACAGCTATAGTAAAAGATATTTTTTTCATTAGGTTTAATCTTAATGCTTTATTAAAAGTAATTAAAAGTTACCGCTTAATTTTTCATAAAAAGACAGTAACTTTTAATAATCAAAATGATTAAAGTGCTGATAAAATCTTATGTAATTCTTCTTTTGTTTTACCAAGTTTGATTTCAAGTCTTCCGAACATCTCTTCTTTCTTGCCTTCAGCAAACATAAAATCATTATCAGTTAAAGTAGCAAATTTTTGTTTGAGTTTGCCCTTTTGAGCTTCCCAGTTACCTTTTAGTTCTGTTGTATTCATTATAGTTGATATTAATGGTGAATGAATTTTCACTATACAAAGATGCGATATCTTTGCTGTAAATTCGTTACACAATTTACAGTAAGAGTTACATCATTCACACATTGTTTAGTAAGTAGAGGGAGTTTTAGAAAGTAAAAAGCCCACCGCAAGAAAGCAGTGGGCTTGATTTATTTTGAAATCCATTATTGTTCAGAAATCAATTTACCTGATTGAATGGTTTTGTCATTGTCCGCCTTTGTATTTCGCTGTTTGGGCACTTCAATGAAACTGGCATCGATTATTTTGCCTTGATTTACTATCAGGTTGAGTTTTTCCAACTCAACTAAAAATAAATCAAAGAGCTTTTCAACCAGTTCCAAATTGATTAATTGCTCACGAAAAGCCCATACAGTGCGACTGTCGGGAATATCATCGGCAATAGTAAGGTCAAGAAAACGCATGAAACTCATCCGGTCGTTTATCTGATATTCAACCTGTTCGTCCGAGAGATTATAATAACGTTGAAGGATTAATATCTTGAACATCAGTACATAATCGTAAGGTGGACGACCACCTGGAGCTTTAGACTGCTTATGTAGATTGCTTTCCAGCAGAGAACGAAATAGTTCAAAATCTACTCCGGCATTGAGTTTTTCCAATGGGTCGCCAAGTTGGCTTAATTTGCTCAAACGAATATCTTGATCGAAAAATCCGTAGTCTCTATGGCGTTTAAATTTTTTCATTGATTTACTTGTTTACACTGTAAAGATAATAAATATCAACGACTTATGAAAATATTTCTCAATAAATTAGTTTTTAGAAGTACCCTTTATAAATAAGTTACATGATTCACACTTTTCCTGTTTCCATAAGGATTTGTAAAATAACAAGATCAACATTGTCTCTATTTGTTATCACTAACGTTTTTCTTGCGTTCTTTCAGATATTTTTTTCTCGGTGCTTCATTATTGAATTCATTCATTTGCTTGTATGCCTTAAGTAATGAAGTCGGAAATTCACCTTTGTAGGTTATTTTGTAGAATGAAAAACCGTAGTAAGGAATCACGTTTTCGCCTTTATAAATTTTTATACGCTTTTCCACTCCACTTTCCTTAAAGCACAACCTAAAAGCATTCTCTCTTTCCTTATTTAAGCGGTTGAATTTGGTAGTGATAAACTCTGAACCAATAAATTGGGCGCATTTTGACTGAATGGTAAATAACAAATCGCCTTTTGTGTGTTTATTTAGATACTGAATAAATAATGAATTTCTGACAGACATTTTATTTACCGTTACAGAATCCTCAACCGTGAATGAATGTGCATTTTTATGGTTGATTGCCATAAAATATTTTTTCTTGGTTTCATAAAACAAAATGTATTCTTTTTCTTTAAGTTCATACACTTGTGGCTGAACCATAATTGATGCATCAGGGGTTTTTATCAGAAAATCTACCATTTTATTTATAAACTTTTCCTGTAAAGGTTTAAGTGTATTCTGTCGCATTTCCCACTTCAATGAAAGTGATTTTTCAATCTCAATTTCGGTATTTTTAACCTGAATTCTATAAAGTGTTGTTGCAGGTTTAACGATAATATTGGTAAGCAAATCGGTTAGTACATCGTGAAAATTAAATTTCGGATTTTTCAAATTACCGGTTATCGGAATTTGGTAATCAATCACATTACTACTTTCACGAACAAATGCCATTACCAACCACACTGGGAGCCATTTTGCACCTTTATTTATTACCCGCTTTGCCACACGTGGGTCAACAATAACCAGGTGATTGTTGCTTTTTACCATTCCGTTTCTCACCTTCCATGTACCATTCAGTTCTATTGTTCCCATGTCCAGCGTGTATGAAGTATTGGCAATCATATAGGGATTAAAAAGAGCGACTGGCAACCGTTGAAGATGATACTGCAGATTAAAATCCGAACTTTCTTTGGGGTTTATACTTAAAGTCACCGTTAATTTACCATAGGGCTTTATACCGGACTTTAAAAACACATTTACCTGATTGTGTTTTTTATCAATAGAATCTGCATTAACAAATAGGGGATTTAATTGTACGCTGAATTTTTCAGTTAAAGAATAATCATTGAATCCAATATTCCCATTGTAAACTGCCAAATGGTTAATTTTGTAATCACTTTGAAAGAAATTTTTCGCCAGCAATTTTACGTAATTGGCTATTTCAAAAATAAGGTTGAATTGAGCCGTATTTGCTTTTGCGGATGTAATGTTGGATCCATTCTTACCAAACATTGTTTGTATATTATCCAACTTATCGTAACGCTCATATTTTAAATACGGATGGTCGAGCGTAATTGAATCATAAAGATATATATGGTTTTTCGGGCTCATCTCTTTTATTGCCAATACGAGTTTGTCGAAAGAAGCATAATCGTCTTTGGCATTTTTTCCCAAATGAAAGTCATTAATTGCCAGTAACCCTGAAGCAGTCATATTTTCCTGATCGTTTAGGTTACCTATTGATCTCAAATCGGCATCCAGATTAGCCGTGAAGCTTCCATAGTTCGTTAAATCTTTGAGGTACTGTTCTATAATATTTAAATCGAATTTATGAGCAACGACTGCCATGCGATAATCCTTGTTTTTTAAATTGATAGTGAAATTGCCTTTCACATCACCCTTTCCGATACCTGATAAAAAAGAAAAATGTGCGGCAATCGTATCACTATCCCAACTCTTTCCGGTGCTTTCGATATTTACATTTTTAATATAGTAGTTTATTGGATATTGATTTTCAAGGTAATGGAATTCTCCGTCTATTATTTTAATATTCAGTATATTAAAATGAACCTTTGAGGTTTTTATATCGGTCTTTTTTACTGTAAATTTCTTTATTAAATCGTCAAAATTAAAATCTTTATTCTTCTGAATAACGAATCCTTTAGGCCGGTCTAAGGTAAGTTGAGATATTTCGATAGTTTTCGATAACAATTTAAACAGGGCTATATTGGCACTCACACTTTTTGCCGTGAAAAAAAGGCTATCGCTTTTGAGTTCATGAAATTTCAGATTGCTAAAATACATATAGCCGGTAAATGGATTTACATACGCCCAATCCATAGTAATTTGCCTACCGGTGTATTGCTCATCATATTTCTCCACCAAACGCTTCGTAATGGGCGAAATAAAAATTATGATTAGCAACACACTGACAATGATTATACCGATAATGATAAGCAGTGTTTTTACTAACTTGTGCTTCATAAATTGATCATTGATTGGAAGTATTATACAACTTACAAAGGTTGTCCTTATTAACAGTCCATGTGTTACACAACTTTGAAAATAAGTTACATGATTCACAGGTTTTCAGTTATCAGTGAACAGTTATCAGTAAGCTTTTTAAAGGAAGTAAATGGATACTTGGGGTATCAGTGGAATTAAATAAACGTCCAGATGGCAAAACATGAAACGAATATTTGTTCTAAATAAAAGCAGAGACTCCAAAATGAAGTCTCTGCTTATCAAAAGATTAACACAAACAAAATATAGAAAACTTACTGTTTAGGTACAATATCAATAATCACGGTACGGTTGTAGAATCGTTCTTCCGGATATTTATTGTCGAAAGGAGCTGTTTTTTCATCCTCGCCATAACCGGTAACTTCAAAAGTAACATCCGTCCTACCTGCTTTCACTAGACTAGCTTCCATTATGTCCCGAACATCGTTAGCACGAGCCAATGATAAAATTTGATTATGTTCTGTAGTTCCGATAATATCTGTAAAGCCACGTATAATAACATTACCACCACTAGGAATCTTTTGTGTTACGATATTAGTGAGGTATTTTTCATAAATAGCGATAGCACTGGGATCATCAAATTCGAAAATTATGCTGAATCGCATTACTTCTTTGATTTTTGGAGTTATAGCAAGTTCCATGCGTATTAAAGTGTCCTTTTTTATCGTCTTGCCAATCTTCGTCTTCCCTATCATCGTTGCCGTATAATTGCCTTGAGGTTGGTCACCCATAATGGATTCTCTTGAGATATTAACCTTATCTTCTGTAAAAGGCCCAAAAGACTGTACTTTTCCTTTTTCATCCCTCAATTCCAACGACCACGATGTGAATGCGACCTTTGCTCCTTCGGCGTTGAATGAAACAGAGGAGTTGTTCGGTGTTAATTCCTCCGTAGTAACTATTTCCACAGGCTTTAGCGGAGCATCCGGGCCGCTTTGGAATTCCATCAGAATAGCTGGTGAACTGCTCTCGATAGACACCCGTTGATCTCCTTCACGTAGGAGAACTAGTTCGAGTACACCGCCCGGTTGTTCGGATGGAATTTTAGGTTTATCCCGTCCTTCGATATTAATTCTCGAAGCTTTTATTGAAAAAACATCTACCAAATATCGTTTTACGGTTTCGGCCATTGCAGTCCCATCTTTTAGTCCGTTGGCTGAAGATCCGACCAAAGTAACGGTTGCCAAAGGATTTTTATCCATACGGTCACCAAGAATATTAATTACATTGTAGTAAACATTCAGCTGTCGTTTTGATCGACCTGCAGGATTTTTAGATGTAAATTCTTCTAAATGTCCATCTTTAAAATATTTCACCCGATCTTTGGTAAGCAACACATAACGATCGGGTATTTCTGTTGAGCCAACAGTGAAAAATATGTAATTACGAAGCGGGAATGTTTCCCTTATCTTCAGTATGACCGGAACATCTGTAGGAGTGATAACAGAAAACAGAACAACAGGATCACCTATTTTTAAGGAATAAATGTCATCACCACCACTACCACCGATTCTATTAGTTGAAAAATAACCTTTATCCATTTTGCCATCAACTATTGCAGCAAAATCATCATATTGCGTATTTAACGGAAAACCTGCATTATATGGTTGGCTAAATTCGGAGCCGTTCATAGTGCTAATAAAAATATCCAAACCTCCCAAACCAAAACGTCCATTGGAAGAGAAAAAGAAGGTTCCACTTTTATCTTCTAAAAAGGGAAACATTTCGTCACCTTCTGTATTTATTTTATCACCAAGGTTAACAGGGATTCTCCATTCACCGGTTCCGTCTTTAGTAGTTTTATAAATATCCGTTCCACCATAACCACCGGGCATATCGCTTGTAAAATACATGGTATTTCCATCAGATGTCAAACAAGGATGACCAACTGAATATGCTGTATTATTATGAACAAAAGGTATTGGTTTCGACCATTTTCCGTCTTTGAAGTTACTAAACCAGATTTGAAGTTCTACAACCCGATCTTTACTTTTATCATGATAATTGTTTCGGGTAAATGCCATAAAATTACCATCATTGCTAAAACATGCCGGACCATCGTGCAAATTGCCATTCAACCCTTTATTGAAAATTTCAGGATTTTCTAATTGTCCTTTATCCACTTCAGCAATATACATATCCCAAAATGGTTTTTTGGTCCAATTGTATTTTCTAACAGATATTTTATGGTTTGTTCTGGTTGAGGCAAATACAATTTTATTTTTATAATATGACGTACCAAAATCCAGTGCATCAGTATTTACATTCTGATGTTCAATTATATATTCACCATTATCTTTTTGTAGTTTTGCTAATTCATAGCTATTTGCAACATAGTCCTTTACACGCAAATCGTCAGGTTTTAGTGCTGCAAATTTGTCCATCCATTTATTAGACTCATCATATTTGCCGTTCATTTTCAATACCATGGCATAATTGTAATAATCCTCCGGTATGATTCCTTTAGGCTCATTTAATAATTTTGAATAAGCTTCCTCCGATAGGATGTTTTGATCAGTCTTGTGATAGCTTTCAGCCAGCATACGTTGTCCTTCAATACTCAAATGTTTCGTATGAGTATAAGCATCTATGGCCTTATCAAAAGAGTAATTAAAGGAGTATTTATCACCTTTTAATTCTTTACTTGATTTTTTCTGTGCAGTAACGCTAAAGCATATAACGATAAGTGCTATAAGGGGTATAAATATCTTTTTCATATTTTATTTTTTTAGGAGATTAAAAATATCTTGGAGAATGGATTTGTTTATTATTTAAGAGAAAATCATATCTTAATACTAATTCATGACTTCCCTTATTATACCTAAATGTTTGTAAACCAAAAGACCAATCATAAGAATAACCCAAATGTAACTGATCAGTAATATCAAATCCAATTAAACCCCCAATAGCATCACCGGTACGAAACATAGCACCCAGCAAAAATCTTTTTTGAATAATAAAAGATGCTGTAAGGTCGGCTTCAATAGGTGCTCCAACTGTTACTTTGACAAATGATGTAGGTTTAAAATCAAGGTTATCACCCACATGAAACAGTGCTCCTGCAATAAAGAAGTAATGTCTTTGTTCTTTTCCTATTAAGCTCTTTCCATTGCCCTGATCTATTTCAGAATAGCTGGTTTCTAACAAATTAGGAATTGAAAAACCGGCATAAAAACGCTCCCTGGAATAATATGCACCAAAACCAATATTAGGAGTTGCATGATTATTGATATTGTTTAGAAATACCGGATCATTTTGAACGTCCAATTGTAGCGCACTCAAGTCAGCTTGAAATAAATTCACTCCTACACTTAAACCAAAGGCCATTTTAGAGTTTTCAGTAAGGTTGAATCTATATGCATAATCGAAAACCAAAGAAGTCGTATTAGTTGGTCCTATTTTGTCATTTAGTACCGATAACCCTATTCCCATATGCTCGTTCGATAAAGGCGTATGCATTGTTAAACTTTGCGTAACAGGTGCACCTTCAAAGTCGACCCATTGCATACGATTAATAGCCGTTACAGTTAAAGCATCCCTGCTTCCGGCGTAAGCCGGATTTACAACTAATGTATTATTCATATAATGCGTATACATTGGGGCTTGTTGCGCCTGAATGTTTAAACTCCCTATGGTTAAAACAAAACCTATTGATATTTTATAAAGTGTATTCATTTTCTTTTATTTTTTATCTGTTTAGATATATTGTTCCTTTAAAAATAGCAGAGCCATCTTTTAAATCAAGCGTATAGAAGTAAGTGCCAATAGGTAATTCATCACCTCCAACCCGTAATCCAAACATTGATCTACCATCCCAGTTGTTTTGGTAAGGACTTGCTTCGAACACTTTATTTCCCCAGCGATTGAAAATAACAAACGTATTATTTGGATAATTCGCAATTCCGCGGATTACAAATAAATCATTTATTCCATCACCATTTGGAGAGAAGCCGTCAGGAATAAAGAAATCTGTTGGATAAGTTATAACAGTTGAAGTATTATTTCCGGTATTTTCGTCGAGTTCATTACCGGTTATTGTAGCAGTATTACTATAATTTCCTAATGAAATTACTGTCGCGGTTATGGTTAAACTTTCAGATGCTCCTATATTCAGTGTTCCAATTGTCCAAATACCGGTTGAGGGGTCATAAGTACCAACAGTAGTTGTTGAAGATACATAGGTATATCCGCTTTGTAACATATCGTTGACAGTTACTCCGGTTGCTGTAAAAGGACCATTATTGGTTGCTATAATTGTAAACACTACTTTCTGTTTAATAATTGGATGGTCATCGTTTACTGTTTTCACAACACTTAAATCAGCTTTTATTGCTAAAATTGTGACAATTGTAGGAGGTGATATACAACCGGCAGAATTCTTTGCAGTAATACTGTATGTGCCTGAAGGTTCTGTAAATACACTTGTAGTGGTGTAAGTTGATCCATCAATGCTGTAGGTCATGCCTGTTCCTGTGGGAGCTGTAACTATGATAGTTCCGGTTATTACTGAACCGGTTGGTTGAATTACCGTAGTTACAGGAGCATTTGGTGAAACCGGTGCGGGATTGATCGTTGTTGGCGTAGCCGGTGAATTACAACCGCCCGTACTTTTTATAATCACATTGTAATTTCCTGCTACCAATCCTGATTTAGTATTGCTTGTCTGGAAGGTTACACCATTATCAAAACTATAGGTATCGCTTGCATTTTGAACGGTAACGGTGATGGTTCCTGTGGCTAACGAGCAAGTTGGTTGAATTACTGTAGTTACAGGAGCATTTGGTGAAACCGGTGCGGGATTGATTGTTGTTGGTGTAGCTGGTGAATTACATCCACCCGGACTTTTTATAATCACATTGTAATTTCCTGCTGGCAATCCTGTTTTTGTATTGCTCGATTGGAAGTTTAATCCATTATCAAAACTATAATAGATCTCGCCTGCATTTTGAACGGTAACGGTTATGGTTCCTGTGGTTACTGTACAGGTAGGTTGAATTACCGTAGTTACAGGAGCATTTAATGAAACCGGTGCGGGATTGATCGTCATTAAAGTGGCTGGTGAATCACATCCGCCCGGACTTTTTATCATCACATTGTAATTTCCTGGTGCCAATCCTGATTTAGTATTGCTTATCTGGAAGGTTACACCATTATCAAAACTATAGGTCTCGCCTACATGTTGAACGTTAACGGTGATTGTTCCGGTTGACAACAGACAAGTTGGCTGGATTAATATAGCGGTTGGGGAAGCAGTTACACTCTGAGGATTAATCGTTACAAGAGTAGCTGGTGAATTACATCCGCCCGGACTTTTTATTATCACATTGTAATTTCCTGCTGCCAATCCTGATTTAGTATTGCTTGTCTGGAAGGTTACACCATTATCAAAACTATAGGTCTCGCCTGCATTTTGAACGGTAACGGTGATTGTTCCGGTTCCATTAGTTAATGGTGCACAGGAGCAATAACAATCTGGTTGAATTACCGTAACTAAAGGAGCATTTGGAACCTGTGCGGGATTGATCGTTACATTGGCTGTTGCCACACATCCACTATTATCGGTTACTGTAACTGTGTAATTGCCCGAAGAAAGGTTACTGGCTGTGGCTGTGGTCTGCACCGGAACGGTATTCCATGAATAACTGTAAGGCGCTGATCCTCCCTGTGGAAGGGCAGTAGCGCTTCCCGATGAACCACCGAAACATTGCACATCTACCTTTGTAGTTGAAACCATCAATGCTGCCAATGGCTGCTGAATGGAAACATTAGCTGTTGCTATACATCCGCTATTATCGGTTACTGTAACTATATAATTTCCCGCTGAAAGGTTATTGGCTGTTGCCGTGGTCTGAACCGGAATGGTATTCCATGAATAACTGTACGGCGCTGAACCTCCTTGCGGAAGAGCAGTAGCGCTTGCCGATGAATTACCGAAGCAAAGCACATCTATCTGTGTTGTTGAAACTGTTAATGCTGCCAATGGCTGCTGAATGGAAACATTAGCTGTTGCTATACATCCGCTATTATCGGTTACTGTAACTATATAATTTCCCGATGAAAGGTTATTGGCTGTTGCTGTGGTCTGAACCGGAATTGTATTCCATGAATATGTATAAACGCCTGTGCCTCCTGATGCTGTTACTGTGGCTGATCCGGTATTGTTACCGAAGCACGATACATTTACCTGGCTGGTTAGTAAAGCAGTTAAGCCGGTAGCCGGTCCGGTGATTGTCGCATCAACGGTGGTTGTACATAAGTTGGCATCCGTTACCGTAAAGGTATGAAGACCTGGGGACAATCCTGTTTGTGCAGGAGTTATCACGTATGGTGGTGTTCCGCCGGAAGGTGTTATCACTACTGATCCGGTACTACCGAAGCACGATACATTAACCTGACTGGTTAGTAAAGCCGTTAAGCTAGCCCCCTTGATAGTAACGTTGGCTATTGCTATAGATCCGGCGTAGTCTGTTACAGTGACAGTATAATTTCCTGCAGCAAGTCCTATTGCTGTTTTGGTAGTCTGCACCGGTACGGTATTCCATAAATAACTGTAAGGTTGGACTCCTCCTACCGGCCAGGCTGTTGCACTTCCGGTCGGACTGCAACCGGCATCGACCTGTGTTGTAGTAACCGTTAGCAGTGGGGGAAGCATCCCATTTGCAGCATTGAGATTAATAGCCCCCGTAGTCGAAAGTCCTCTTCCGTATAAAGTTGAAGCGTTAAGAGTGATAGCCCCGGTGGCAAGTATGGTACCCATGAATACAGAAGAACCTCCGGAAGCGAATGCTCCGTTTATCTGCCAATACACATTGGACCATTTAGTTCCATTGGTCAGAATAATTTTTGTACTGCCGTTTGTTGAGAAAGCACCATCTATTTTGAAGTAAAACTTGGCATCGGGATTACCTCCTCCGTCCAGAGTCAAATCTCCGGCTAAAACGGCAGCAGTTCCTACGCAGTAAACACCTGGTGCAGAAAGAGTCTGTGTTAAAATAGGAGTAACTAAATCATGACCGCAAGTAAGGTTATCTCTCATATAGGCATATGCGGTAAGCACATCTGCTGCAGCTAATGCTGAAATAGCATCCGTCACATGCTTTGTTCCAAACAGTTCTCCTGGAGGAAATCCGTTGAATGCACCTGTATGGGTGCCGACATCACCTGTTACAGTTGTTGCATCTCCAACAACATCAAATGCTCCGGTTCCACTAAAAAACGCAAAACTGGAAGTTGTCCCCAAATTAGGTGCTGTCTGTCCGAAAGTTACATTCGGCAACAAAAACAAAACAACCGCTGCTATAATAAGTAATCTTCTTTTCATATTAGTTAGTTTTAAATTGTAGCATATTATCACGCAGCAAATTTCATTCATATAAATCAAATATATGTTACACAACTTTGGAAATAAGTTACATGATTCACACATTTACATTAAACAGTTATCAGTTAATACAGTAGATGAAATATGGGAAATATTGTTCAGAACACAAAACTTGTATTAAACAAAAACAGAGACCCCATATGAGGTCTCTGTCTTATCAGAATAAATAGTTTTTTTTCGAAAACTTACTGTTTAGGTACAATATCAATAATCACGGTACGGTTGTAGAATCGTTCTTCCGGATATTTGTTGTCGAATGGAGCTTCTTTCTGGTCTTCACCAAATCCATAAACTTCAAACTTAACGTCGTTTCTACCAGCTTTTTTCAAACCTTCTTCCATTATGTCCCGAGCATCGTTTGCACGGGCTATTGATAATTTCAGGTTATAAGCTTCATCTCCGATAATATCGGTATGCCCATGAATAATAACGGTTCCGCCAATTGGTATTTTTGGATTTATAAATTCTGTAAGGTACTTATGATACTGAGTAATGGCTATTGAATTATTAAATTCGTAAAGAATGCTGAACCTCGTTCCTTCAACATCTTTAGATGCAACCCACAATACCATGTGAACAGTAGCTTCTTTCACTATCACTTTATTTGTTTTAGTATTACCAATCATCTTTACCTTATAATCACCCTCTAAGCGAGTTCCCAAAATGGTTTTACCGGGGATACTAACTTTTTCTTGTGTATAAGGTCCAAAATATTGTACAGTTCCTGCATCATCCCTAATTTCCATCGACCATGAATTGAAAGCTGTATCTGCTCCTTCTACATTGAACGATAAATAGCTGTCAAGCGGAGCTTCCTGCACAACATTAATTGCTACCGGTCTCAGCGGAGCATCAGGACCACTTTGGAATTCCATAATTAATTCGGGTGATTCAGTCCAGATAGAAACCCTGCGGTCACATTCACGCAGCAGATCAAGCTCTTTTGTGCCACCAGGTTGTTCAGATGGAATTCTTGGTTTAATCCGACCTTCAGTTTTGATTCTGGCTGGATCAATTCCCCATACACTAACAAGATATCCTTTAACATTCATTGCCATTGTCATTCCTTCTTCCTCACCTTGAATTGAATTACCTGTCAATCTTATTGATGTCTCAGGATGTTTTAGCATACGGTCGGCTAAAATGTTCAGCACATTGTAATAAACTTTCATTTGTCGTCCGGAACGACCTGAGAAGTCTGCAGGTACTGACATTTCCAAATCATCTTCTTTGAAGTTTTGTACTTGATCTTTTTTAAGCAGTACATAACGATTAGGAATTTCAGTAGAACTTAAGTCGAAAAATACGTAATTACGAAGTGGGAATATTTCCCTTACTCTGCGTTGAGTCACGATATTATTAGGTGAATTGACCGTGAAAGTTACTTCAGGTTCTACAACTACTACTGTCGGAACAAAAACTTCTTTCTTTACAGGAAGTACGATTTTATCTCCCCTTCCAATTTTCAATGCGGCACCTACCCTGACTGTGGTAATATTCCAGGTTTCAATGCTACGCGGTTTCTGTCCAAAATAGGGTTGAAACGACACAAACGGCGATAACACCAATTGAGTACGATGTCTTGGTGACGTAAGTGGAATATCATAACCTGCTCCTATTTGCATAGAAATAAGGGTTGCATTGATTTTACTAAAATCATATCTTACAACTGTAGATAATTGATTCGGAATAGCCGGATTAACTTCCAACTGATATTGAAATGACTTTGAATAGTTGAACGCCAAACGAGGACCTGCATACAAATATAAATTTGATTTGAATGGTGCAAAACGCAGACTTGGTTCTACGGTAATATAACTTAAATCAGTATTTAAATCTTCAGGGCAATTACAAGAATTTGCTATTTTCTCATCAAATTTACCCTGACGACTATCGTAACCGGCCTGAAGCATAACACCCCAACGTGAATCGGCAGGGCGATATTCGATTAGCGGTGCAGCAAAAAGACCTACTCCGCTACCATTATGAAAAGTATTGATAGTAGTTATGACTTCATTCAATACTCGAGTAGAACCTTGGTAGAAATTAATATTTCCGCCTGCAGCCACTCCAAAATACCACGATGGCTTTGTGTATTGAATTGAATCCTGTGCCTGAATTGACGTTAGAATACCAATTAGTATAAAAGCACACAGAATGATACTTTTTATGCTCACGGCATAAGGGAATTTTGCTAAGCTTGATTCCTCTTTATAATTTATTGTTTTCATATTTTATATATTAGTTTATTGTTTTTTAGTGGGTAAATCCCCCACAAGGGGGGATAAACTCGATTTTATTGAGGCTTCGTAACAGTACTTGCATCTAACGTAACCGCAGCAATTTGTGTCAATGCTCTTCCGTTAAGTTCAGTGCCGGTATTGAGCGTGATTGATGAACTAGCCAGAATATTTCCGTAGAAAACAGAGTATGTTCCAAGTGTTGCTGCACTGCCAACAATCCAAAAGATGTTTTTCGCTTGTGCATCACCTGCCAAAACAATACTGGTACCAGTACCTGTGGTAAGTGTAGATGCAATTTGGAATATCCAGACTGCATCTGCGTTACCTTGTGCATCCAGGGTTAAAATTCCTTGCGCTCCCGTTCCTGATATTCCACTCGATGTTTCGTTATGATAGAGACCAGGGACAAGCCTCTCACCACCGAGATTTTCGTCCAATGTAATACGATTTACTGATCTGTCTCGACCATCGATAAAAGCGGTTGTTAAACAGAGTTTTGCAGCGTCGGCAATTGGAGTTGTAATTTGCTCCGTTCCATTAATAATTGTGGCTGGAGGGAAACCAACCAATGCTGATCCCGGACTCAGTCCTACATTCCCGGTAACTATTGAAGGACCTGTGCTTGTAATGGTTGAACCGGCAAGTATTGCAAATGGGGCAGCACAGCCAAGATCGATTGCCAAAGGACCTGATGGAGGTATTACGTTTGCCGTAAAGTTCGCAACGAAGTTCCTGTTTTCATTTATCGTAAATGTATAATTCGCATTCGACGATATAATGTTTACTCCTTCAGTCCAGTTCGTAAATGTATATCCTGAATTGGGTATTGCAGTTATTGTTACTGAAGCGCCTGAATTATATGAACCTGCTCCATTGGTATTTCCACCTAATAAAGGATTAGATGATAACACTACCAGAAACTGTTCCGCAGTTATCGGAGCAAAGTTTGCTACCAATGTTCTGTTTCCACTAATAGAAAATGTATAAATGGCAGGTGCCGCCGGTACGATAATTCCGTTCTCCGTCCAGTTTGTAAATGTAAATCCAATAGCAGGTACCGCTCCTATAGTCACTGAAGCGCCTGAATTATATGAACCTGCTCCAGTGGTTGTTCCACCTAATAATGGGTTCGACGATAACGCAACTATGAATTGGCCTACTACTACCGGGGTATAGTTTGCTACTAATGCTCTGTTTTTTGTCGGCATTATAAACGTATAGATCAAACTTTTAGAAACTTCTAATCCACCCTCAGTCCAGTTTGTGAATGTATATCCGATATTTGCTACTGCAGTAACCGTTACTGAAGCTCCTGAATTAAATGTTCCGCCACCGGTTGGTTGATTCAATAATGTTAACGGATTTGTTGATACCGCTACCGTATATGTAATTGCGGTATAGTTCGCTACTAATGTTCTGTTTCCTGCCGGCATTGTAAACGTATAGCTCGAACTTGTTGAAACTTGAGTTCCATTTTCAGTCCAGTCTCTGAATGTAAATAAGTCATTTGCTACTGCGGTTACAGTAACTGAGGTCCCATAATTAAATGTTCCGCCACCGGTTGGTTGATGCGATAATGTTGACGGATTTGTTGATACCGCCACAGTGTAAGTATTTATTGTAAAGTTGGCGGTAATATCTTTATTGTCATCCATCAATACGGATAAAAAATTTGCATTTCCGGTAGCATTTCCTGACCAGCCTGTAAATGTATAACCTGTATCAGCTGTCGGAGCTAGCACTACAGTAGATCCATAATTATACGATGTTTGATTCGGATTTATCGCAACAGTGCCATTCGTAGCATGAACAATTAATGTATAAGTTTTAATTAAAAAGTTTGCTGTTAAAATTCTGTCTTTTACTAAAGGAGCCAACTGGAATGTTGCACTTCTAGAAACTTCTAATCCACCCTCAGTCCAGTTAACGAAAGTATATCCGGTATTTGGGCTGGCAGTTACAGTTTTAACAGAATTTTCTATAAATGTTCCTCCTCCGCTGGTTGTTCCACCTGCAGGAGGATTTGAAAGAAGATATATAGAGAAATTTCCTGGAACATTAACAACAAAGTTTGCCATTAATGTTCTGTTACGAGCCGGCATTGTAAACGTATAGCTCGAACTTGTTGAAACTTCAGTTCCGCTCATGGAATTGTTAATTAAACTGTTCCCTGATTTATCCTTTATTATCGGCGAAACTTGAGTTCCGTTTTCAGTCCAGTTAACAAAAACATACCCAACGCTTGGTGTTGCAGTTACAGTTACCGTTGCACCTACGGCATAAGGTCCTCCTCCGGTGGTTGTTCCACCAAGTAAAGGAACAGATATCAGTGTGACCATAGGCATGGTGGTAAAAGTCCATACATAATCAGCTTGCAGGGTCATTCCCCTCTTATCTTTTACGGTATTTTTAATGGTTGCTTTGTAGGTTGTAAAAGGTAAAAGTGGGTTTTTTGGTACAAAGGAAGCCGTTGAATCTGAATCGATATACGAAACACTCATTGGAGTCACTATGGCTGTACCTTGTAGTAGCGTAAAGGATGACTCGCTTATTGAGGCCTGATCCATCTTTTCGTTAAAAGTTGCAGTAATTGTCTTGTTATATGGTACGGAAATAGCACCAGGAACAGGATCAGTAGATATTACAAGCGGGCATACTCCTATTACGTCTACGTAATCTTCTTTTATGCACCCCGCAAATAAAACAACCAGAATGATTATAAAGGTTGTTAGTAGTTTTTTCATTTTCATATATTTGTTTTTTATTGCGGATGAATTTCCACGAAGCAAAGATGAGAACTTTTGAAACATAAAGCGTTACACAATTTCTGAAAAGAGTTACAAAATTCACACATTAAATCATATTTCTCTCTTTCTTGACACAGTTTATAAAGAGGTTTGGGGCAGTATTTAGTTCAATTCCAATAGGAATTAGTTCAATTCCTGTTGATTTTGTTACAAAAAAAGAGAATTATCCGTCAATTGAAGGACAACGCTCTTTTCTAATTTTGTAAAAAAATTATTTGTTATATATGTACTATCTCAATAGCAATTCGAAGTGATAACAAACACGTTGAATAACTCCGGTAGACATTTTTATACTTGTATATTCGTCAAGTAACTAAAAAGTCCAAATACCTTGAGCAACCATATGATAACAATAATCACAACCACAATATTCAAGATGTTTTTAATCTTATGATCCATAGGGATGTATGTATTAACAACCCAAAGGATAACACCTACAATGATAAGTACGAGTAAAATAGATAATAGTGACATACTGATTGATTTTAGAAGTTTAACTGAAAAATGAATTATCTCTGTGAATTGAAGTGGAATGTCTTATTTACTTTCGTGAATGTATTTTCACTTCGTCACAAAGATAGATGTCCGGGTTAGTAAGCGCGTTACACAATTCTTGAAAAGAGTTATATTATTCACACCTTCGTTATTTACAATTTACAATAGCCATTATATAAGTTGAAATACAGATAATTTCAAATAAAGTAATAGATTAGAATAATATTATGATAAATTTTAGTTATGACCCCCAAACCCCCAAATGGGGGCTTTAAGACGAAGTATCTAATATTTTCTTAAATGGATATTTTATTCTTAGAACCACTCTTAAGCCCCCATTTGGGGGTTTGGGGGTCAAAAAATGACTAACTTATATAAACTCCAATTATCTTGATAAACAAAATGTAATACCGATTGCACAAACAATATAGTCCAATTTCGACTTCGTCTTATTGTTCTATTTGTTTGTATGCATCGGCATTAACAACAGTAGACATTTAAAACAGATTGGACTGTTTTAAATGTACAGTTGGTATAACAAGAATAAGCACTATTAAATTTCGCTAATAATAAAGAACTTTGCCTTCAATTGTCTGACAAAGCTCTTAAATGTTATTTATGTTCGGCTATAACTTTACTTCTCAGTCAGTTGCCTACAGATCGAAACTACAGCTGCAACAGACATAAAAATTAATGCCTTTTCTTCACTTCCATATTTTAAACTTCAACTGAAATTTCTTATTTTGGATGAGCGTACGCCAGTCAATAAATAAAAGAGCGCAGACAAGAAGTAACCCTACCACTAAACTTATAATCGTTTTCCAGGATAATACACCTTCCAGTATGCTTTGGGTATGCTCTGCGGCATATTTGCCTATATGAACTGTAATGGCATCGCTTGTGAATTTACCAATGAAAAATGCAGGAATAATATACAACGCTTTTATTCTTGCCATACCACCTGCCAAAAATAACGGTGTTGTAGGAAGTGGTAATAAAGAGTAAGCAACAATTACTGATTGGCTTCGCCATCCTTTCTTTTTCATTGTTTGTCCAAGAAACTCGACGTCTTCATTTTTTGATCGCTTAAAAATTCTTCCGGCTAAAAACGGAATATATAAAGTAAGAATATACCTTCCCAAAATGGATCCCGCAACTCCAATAACAATAACCCACCAAATGTTCAAATCAAACATGATTTGTAAGAAAACCATGATGGTAAAAGCCGGAGGAAATGGAATAGGTACTACATCAAATAAAAATGACCCGATAAAAACCAATAGATACTGCCACCACATATTTCTAACCTTTTATTATCTAATGAGTCAGGGAAAGACTATGAAAAAATTCAATTTAGCTTCTTTAGGAAGGCACTAAATATAGTGCAAATTATCCCCGGGCTAAAGTGTAAAACATAGCCACCGCAGACAATAGCATTATAACAAATGTAATCCAAACTACCGTATTTGATAACCACCCGCTGCGATTTTCACCCATAATTTTTCGGTTACGGGCGATTCTGGCAATCAGAAAAATTAAAGGAACTGCCGCCACGCCATTAAAAACGGCAGTAAAGACCAGTGCTTTAATCGGATCAATGCCGATAAAATTAATCATCAAACCAATAATTGTGGCAATCGTAATTACGCCATAAAAACCATGAGCTCTCTTTAATTTAATATTAAGTCCAGCTTTCATGTTAAATGCTTCGGTCAAAGCATAAGCTGCTGAACCTGATAGTACAGGAATGCCTAATAAGCCCAGCCCTATTATACCGATTGCAAAAATCAGTTTGGCTAAGAAACCTGCATGAGGAAATGTCTGAACAAGAGGTTCCAGTGCTTTAGCGGCATCAGCGGCAGTTGCAATATTCGTAATGCCATTCTGATGCAAAACCGTGGCAGCTACAACAATTATTGACCACGTAGCGATTTCCGAAAATAACATGCCAATGAAATTATCGAGACGCATATTTTTGATAAAATGGAGTCCGATTTTAGGTCTTCCATTCAGATTTCCCATGTGATGCATTTTTTCTTCCTCCACTTCTTCCGAAGCTTGCCAGAAAAACATGTAAGGAGAAATTGTAGTTCCTAAAACGCCGGTAATAATGAAGAAAAACTCAAAATTTAATTCTACATGGGGCCAAAAAGTGGCGATAAGAATCGTTTTCCAGGGTTGGTGAACAATAAAGACAGTGAGTGGATAGGCGAGCAGAGCCAGAGCCAGCCATTTTAATATACGTGAATAAACCCGGTAGTTAGTGAAAATTTCCAAGACTAATATCAGAGCCGTAAAACCCAACGTTAAAACGACAAAATTAGCAGGAATTATCAGTTGAGCAGCAGCAGCAAGAGCACCAATATCGGCACCGATATTAATTGTATTGGCAACCACTACAAGTAAGACAGCCGAATAGAGAACCTTTTTATTATAATTAGCTTTGATCACGGCTGATAAACCGTGGCCGGTTACAGCTCCAATCCGTGCACAGGCTTCCTGTGTAGCTGTCATGAGGGGCAGCATAACTATCACCGTCCATAGCTGACCATAGCCGAATTTAGCGCCTGTTTGAGTATAAGTAGCGATTCCAGACGGATCATCATCGGCCGCTCCTGTAATAACTCCCGGTCCGAAAACAGCAAATATCTTCTTTATTTTAACAAATATTTTTTTCATTCTTCATAAAGAATCTATTTATTAAAATATTAGTTTGAGACATTGCTTCTTTTCTTGGATCATCCTACTATTTTTTTCACTATTTAACGCGTTGGGGTTACCGGGTTGAATGTTTGTTAGTCCAACAAATATCCAAAAGAGAGGTTATGCGAATCTTAATTTGTAAACTACTAAATTGTAAATTAAAATTACATTCTATCCATATACCAACTCAATTCTTTTTCCATTTTCTTGTATTTGAATACGGTGGTAATGATTTTTTGCAGACGCATGAAAGCGGTTTCGCTTTTCACCACATAATCGAAAGCTCGGTGATGCATACAGTCAATAGCCACATCAATTTTATCTTGTTCTGAAAGCATAACCACAGGTATATCAGGATTAAAAGCTTTAATTTTATCCAGAGTTTGAATTCCATTCATCGCGGTTTTGTCAATGCCATCGAGCCGATAATCTAAAATAATTACATCAGGGCTGTGCGATAAGCTTGCCATGCAAAGTTCGCCTGTGGCAAAAGTTTCTATATTAAAATCGCCATTTTGTAGAAATTTAATTTCCAGCGATTTTAAATAGACTGCATCGTCATCTACCAGGCAAAGTTTTATTTTCTCTTTATTCATGAGTTTGTTGTGTTAATTCTATTAATTCTTCTTCTAATTCTCTACAAGCCTGATAACATACATTTGCAAGTTGTGTAACCATATCATTAATTCCATCTGCCTGTTCTTCCATGATAGCATAATCTTGTATTTTCTTTGCCATGTTTTCAAAATCGCGATTTATACCCATAATTGAGAATGATGGAATCATTTTATGTACAGCTGCATGCAATAAATCCCAGTCCTTATCTTCCAAAGCTTTTTTCATGGCTCTTATCAACGGGGGCGTTTGTTCCAGATAAAGCGAAATCATTTCCATCATCAATTGAGGATTTGCTTTTGTAATATCCATTAAATAATCCAGATCAATACATCTTGACTTTTCACTAACAACGGATTCACTCAATTCAGGCATATTATTTTTAATAAGTGTTGGTTTTTTGACTAACCCAATTATTTTGCTGAACAATAATCGTTCGTCGATCGGCTTAGCTATATAATCGTTCATACCCACAAATTTGCATTTTGCCAAATCTACTGTCGTAACATCGGCAGTTAATGCAATAATAGGAATGTTGGAATGCAGGGTGTTGCGGATGTAATCAGTGCATTCAAACCCATTCATTTCGGGCATTTGCAAGTCCATAAGAATAATATCATACGATTTAGCCAGTAGTTTTTCAATGGCAATTTTCCCATTGGCGGCAATATCACGTTCAAACCCAAAATCATCTAATAAGGTCTTCATCAGTAATTGATTGAGAGGAATATCTTCCACCACCAATACTTTTATATCTTTAACTTCAGTATCCAATTCCTCAATTTTTATTTCTACTTCAGCTTCAGCACTTGTTTTCAGGAAACTTAAAATAAAACTAAAAGTAGAACCTTCGTCAATTTTACTTTGCACACTTATGCTTCCACCCTGCGGTTCTACCAATTGTTTAACTATGGCAAGACCTAAACCGGTGCCACCATATAATCGGGAAGTTCCGCTGGACGCCTGCTGAAAGTTTTCAAAAATAGTCAATAACTTACTTTCAGGTATTCCAATTCCTGTATCTGTAACTGCAAATTCAATGCTAACTTTCTCATCATCTTCACTAATTAAACGAACACCGACTGTAATTTTTCCTTTAAGTGTAAACTTAATGGCATTACTCACCAGGTTTAATATAATTTGATGCAAACGCACCGGATCACCAACCAACACATTCGGAATTCTGGTGTCGTATTCTTTTACCAACACTAAATTCTTTTCCTGAATTTTTGTTTCAAAGATATGAATCATAGCCGCTACGGATAAATCCATTTTAAATGGTATTTTCTCAAAAACCATTTTACCTGCATCCACTTTTGCCAAATCGAGTATATCGTTGATAAGCACTATTAATGCATCGCCACTCATTTTAATAGCCGTTAAATATTCCCTTTGTTTTGATGTTAAATCTGTTTTCAACAGCACTTTAGTAAATCCAATGATAGCATTCATCGGGGTGCGAATTTCGTGACTCATATTCGACAAAAACTGCTGTTTTGCTTTCATGGCAGTTTCTGCTGTGAAGGTAGCGATTTCAGCTTTAATTTTTGCTTCTTCGGCAATTACTGTCGCCATTTCAGCAAACACAATTGCCTCTGTTAATTCAGTTTCAATTCTTTTTTGGGCGGTAACATCGCGAGCTACAATCACCACACCCAATACATTACCCCTATCATCTTTATAAACCGAACCATTGAATAACACATTAGTCAGTTTGCCGTCCTTATGACGAAGCGTAAGCGGCGAATCGGCAACAGATCCTTTTGCAAATACTTCCTGATAAACTTCACGTGCCATTTGTGGCTCTGTAAAATAATCGAAAAAATCAGTATCTGTCAATTCTTTGCGAGTCATTCCGGTTATATTTGCCAATGCCTCATTCATATCCGTTATCTTACCTTCGGGGCTTATAGTAACCAATGGATCTCGACTCGCTTCGATAAGACTAAGAGAATATTGAGAAGCTAATTTTAACGAATAGCTTAATTCTTCAAGTTCTCTATTTGCAGTTTCCCGTTTTTCTTTCTCCTCGTTCTGAAATATAAGTTCTTTATCTGCAATAATCAATTCTGCAGCACGTTTTTCTTTTTCTCCGGTTTGATATACAAGTTCTTTGTCAGCAATAATTAACTCTGCTGCGCGTTTCTTTTTTTCTCCGGTTTGATATACAAGTTCTTTGTCAGCAATAATTAACTCTGCTGCGCGTTTTTCTTTCTCTTCATTTTGAAATACAAGTTCTTTATCTGCTATTTTTAATTCTGCAGCACGCTTTTCTTTCTCTTCATTTTGAAATACAAGTTCTTTATCTGCTATTTTTAATTCTGCAGCACGCTTTTCTTTCTCTTCGTTTTGAAATACAAGTTCTTTATCTGCTATTTTTAATTCTGCAGCACGCTTTTCTTTCTCTTCGTTTTGAAAAACAAGCTCTCTATTAGCAATAATCAATTCTGCAGCGCGCTTTTCTTTCTCATCGTTCTGAAAAACAAGTTCTTTGTTGGCTATAATTAATTCTGCTGCACGTTTTTCTTTTTCATCATTCTGAAAAGCAAGTTCTGTGTTGGCAATGCTTAATTCTGCTGCACGTTTTTCTTTTTCATTGTTCTGAAAAGCCAGCTCTTTGTTGGCAATACTTAGTTCATCAGCCCTTTTTTCTTTCTCATCGTTTTGAAAAGCCAGCTCTTTGTTGGCAATACTTAGTTCATCAGCCCTTTTTTCTTTCTCATCGTTTTGAAAAGCCAGCTCTTTGTTGGCAATGATTAACTCTGCTGCACGTTTTTCTTTCTCTTCGTTTTGAAATGCCAGTTCCTTGTTGGCAATGATTAATTCTGCTGCACGTTTTTCTTTCTCTTCGTTTTGAAAGGCAAGTTCTTTGTTGGCAATGATTAATTCTGCTGCGCGTTTTTCTTTTTCTGCTGCTTTGTTTTCTTTCAATTCGTTTTGAAAGGCAAGTTCTTTGTTGGCAACACTTAACTCTGCTGCACGTTTTTCTTTTTCATCATTCTGAAAAGCAAGCTCTTTATTGGCAATGATTAACTCTGCTGCACGTTTTTCTTTCTCTTCGTTTTGAAATGCCAGTTCTTTGTTGGCAATGATTAATTCTGCTGCCCGTTTTTCTTTCTCTTCGTTTTGGAATGCCAGTTCTTTGTTGGCAATGATTAATTCTGCTGCCCGTTTTTCTTTCTCTGCTGCTCTGTGTTCTTTCAATTCGCTTTGAAAGGCAAGTTCTTTGTTGGCAATACTTAACTCATCAGCCCGTTTTTCTTTTTCATCGTTTTGAAAAGCAAGTTCTTTGTTGGCAGCACGCAACTCTAAAGCCCATTTTTGCTCGGTAATGTCTCTTGCCACAACAACTGCACCAAGCACGTTTCCGTTATCATCTTTATAAACAGAACCGTTCAATAACATATTTGTCAACTTACCATCCATTAAGGTTAAGGGAAAATTTTTCACAAAGCCTTTCGCAAATACTTCCTGATAAACTTCACGTGCTTTTTGTGGTTCAGTAAAATAAGTATCAAAATCGGTATCCGTAAGTTTATTGCGTGGTATATCTGTAATGTTCGTAAATGCCTCATTCATATCCGTAATCTTACCTTCGGGACTGATGGCAACTAACGGATCCAGACTGGCTTCTATCAAACTTCTGGTGTATTGCGATTCATGTGTCTTAGTTCGTTCCATGTTGATAAGCCCCTAAATCCCCTAAAGGGGACTTTTAAAGACCTGTTTTAGTTTATTTCTTTATGTTCTTTTTATAGATACTTCGTCTTTAAGTCCCCCTTGGGGGATTTAGGGGCTAGTCAAATTTCTTCAATCGGGGTTCGCCTTTTTTCCTTCAGTTGTTTAAAATGAGAAGGTGATAGCCCTGTCACTTTTTTAAATTGATTGGAAAGATGCGCCACGCTGCTGTAATTCATCTTCCATGCTATTTCAGTAATGTTTAATTCGTCGTAAATGATTAATTCTTTAATACGTTCAACTTTATGTTCAATAATGAAATGTTCAATTGTTGTTCCCTGTATTTCTGAGAATAGATTAGCCAGATAGGTATAATCGTGATTCAGTTTTTCACTTAAATAATCCGAAAAATTTACTTTAATCATTCCATCGGAATGATGAACCATTTCAACGATTACATTTTTTATTTTTTCAATCAAAACAGCACGCTTGTCATCCATTAATTCAAGTCCGGATTCTTTTAATGACTTTTTCAATTGTTCGTGCTGATCTGAAGAAATTGTCTCCATAATCTCTACTTCGCCTAAATCGACCATAATGAAGTGAAGTCCAAGCTTTTTTAACTTTTCTTTCACTGCCATTTTACAGCGATTACTAACCATATATTTGATATATAACTTCAAAATAGTAATTTTTAAGAATATGTGTTTGTAAAGATACAGTACTTTATTCGGGAAAACAATACAAAACATTGAAAACAAATCACATGATTATAACAATTATCTTAATAAGAATGTTTTTCACTGATTTAATAAACTATTTTTCAAGAATGTATTTCCTTCTTGCATCTCTCAGTATCCAAAGAATTACTATACTTATCAAAGCACCAAAAAAACACCAGACTGAAGTAACATAGAGTGTAAAAAATATTATGGAAACTAAACATGACAAAGCCATTAAAATGCCTAATAAATAGGTTCTTTTAATGGTGGAAACAAACAGTGGAGCAATTGATGCAATTAAATAGATTGAAAAAACGATTATAAGCAGTGATTTAGGATAACCCTCAACATATTCAATATGATAACCCCTGATTTCCGGAGTCACATTGTAAGATACTAAACAAACTATAAAATAGATGGACACTAAAACTCCAATACCCAATAAAATCCTCAATATTTTTATTCTTTTTTTATTCTTTTCCATCAATAAAACCGCAAGAGGCGTCATAAAAGGCCAAAACACTTCAGCCATTATTAAGAATGAGTAAGTAGCAGGTTTTAGAACCCAGCCATAATCAGGATTTTGCAATGCCAACCACACAAAACCTTCAACAATTTGTTGAATTCCAAAAAATAAAGGAATACTTGCAAACACAATCTGCGATGGTTTATGAACTTTTCTAAGTGTTGCAACACCTATAGCTGCAATGATAACACCTCCGGCAAAACTCGCTTCTGTAGAAAAACACATTAAATTTTCACTTTAAGTTGTCGGTTAATAGTAAAAATATTTTTTGTCAAAGATAATGTTCAATATTTAAGATAAAGTTATATATAAATGAGAATAAGTTACATAATTCACACATTATATTCCCGCTTCGATTATAAAATAAAATGATTATCCGTTTTGAAGCCTATTTGATATTTTTCAACGAAATTTTAATTAATTTCTCATTATCGTATTGCCTGTCGGTATACCAAAAGAAATCACATAACCAGTGAATGTGTGAATCTTGTAAACTATTTCAAAAGTTGTGTAACACTCACGATTTGATAACCCGTTATATTTGCATCAAATAATTTTAATTTCGCTTGGCGGGATAAATTGCGGGTAACAAGCGTAGTATTAGTGGGTATTTTCTTGGTTATGCAGCGGATTTAGGAGACGAATGTAATTTACATCTCCTTCAGTTTGCGGACTTAGGACATAAAAAATTTAAACAGAACCAAATAACAAATTAGACACTGAAATGAAAATCATTATTCCGGTTAAAAGGGCTAAAGAAATCGCTTTGCATCACACCATAAAGCTCAGCGAAAAAACGTTAGCAAAAACGAAAGAAGCACACAATTTCCTGACTGATTTTGCTGATGTTATTTTGTTTATTGCACGCTTAATTAGAGAAACATTTTCCCGCAAATTCGAAGTACGGGAATTTTTTCATCAATGTTTCAATATTGGATATAAATCGTTACCGCTTATATCAGTAACAGGCACCATCATGGGATTAGTTCTTACCATTCAATCCCGTCCTGTACTTGCAAATTTTGGAGCCGAAACATTGCTTCCGGGTATGGTTGCCATTTCATTAATTCGTGAAATGGGGCCGGTAATAACAGGTCTTATCTGTGCCGGAAAAATTGCCTCGGGCATGGGAGCCGAATTGGGTTCCATGAAAGTTACCGAACAAATTGAAGCAATGGAAGTCTCTTCCACCCATCCAATGCGGTTTTTAGTTGTAACAAGGGTTTGGGCTGCAACACTGATGATTCCGCTGTTAATCCTGTATGCTGATGCATTGGGCATAATTGGAAGCTGGATAGGAGCTAATATAAAAGGAGATGTATCATTTGTTCTGTTTTTTTCGCAGGCATTTAAAAATATCGATTTTCTGGATTTTATACCTGCTGTGATAAAATCGTTTTTCTTTGGGGCAGTTATCGGAATAGTTGGTTGCTATAAAGGATACAATGCCGGACGCGGAACAGAAAGTGTAGGTAAAGCAGCAAACTCAGCTGTTGTGCTGGCATCACTGTTAGTGCTGATTGTTGATATGATTGCAGTGCAAGTAACAGATATGTTGGTAAAATGAAAACAGAACAAACAGAATCAGTATTATTAGATTCACCAAAAAAGAGTACCAAAGAACCGGTTATTGAAATAAATGGCCTTTATAAATCATTTGGAAATCAGGAGGTTTTAAAAAATCTCTCATTCAAACTATTTGATGGTGAAAACCTGGTAGTTCTGGGCAAATCAGGTAGCGGTAAATCTGTATTAATAAAATGTATCGTAGGTTTATTACGGTCGGATAGTGGAATAATTAATGTTTTCGATCAGAATGTGTTGACATTAAAACGAAAAGAATTAGACGATGTTCGTCAGAAAATCGGTTTTCTTTTTCAAAGTGGTGCATTATACGATTCCATGACGGTGAAAGAAAACCTGGAATTTCCGCTCAAAAGAATGGAAAAGCAGTTAAAACAAAAAGAAATCGATGAAAAGATTATTGAAGCGTTGGAAAATGTAGGATTACCGGAAGTTTTAAATAAAATGCCATCGGAATTATCAGGTGGAATGCGGAAACGAATCAGCCTGGCACGAACTATTGTAGTTGACCCAATGATAATGCTTTATGATGAACCAACTACCGGACTTGATCCGGTAACATCGGACGAGATAAGTTCACTTATCAACGACATTCAAAAAAAATATAAAACTTCTTCTATCATTATCACCCACGATATTGAATGTGCCCGAATGACGGCTGACAGACTTATCATGTTGCAGGATGGTGAAGTATATGAACAAGGGAATTTAAATAAATTTGAGAAATCAACAGATTTGATTATCAGAGCGTTTTTCAAATAAAAAGTAAAATAGTTAATTGGTCAAATGGTTAATTAGTTAACTGGTTCAAACCAACTTATAAACCATTTAATTAATAACACATCACAAATAATATCAACTCAACCAATTAACTAATCAACCAATTAACTAATCAACTAATTAACCAAATTATGGACACACACACTCAAAAATTTAAATTCCGTTTAGGACTTTTTGTTGCAGGAGGATTGACAATATTCATTCTTGCCGTATTTATTATCGGAAAACAAAAGAATCTCTTTAATCCGGTATTTAAGCTTACATCCACTTTTCACAATATAAGTGGATTACAAGTTGGAAATAAAATCCGGTTTTCCGGAATCAACGTTGGAACTGTGGACAATATAAGTATTGTCAATGATTCGACAGTTCGGATAAATATGTTGATAAAAAAAGAAGTCTGGCAATTTATTAAATCCGATTGCAGGGTATCCATTGGTTCGGAAGGTATTATCGGCGACAAACTTATCATTATTTCACAAGGAATTACAGATGCTCCTTTGGCAAAAGATGGCCAGAAACTGGAATCGAATGAACCGGTAGAAACTGACGCCATAATGAAAAGTTTGCTCGTGACAGCAGGAAATGCAGAAATCATTACCGATCAACTTGCCCAGATAATGATAAAAATCAATAAAGGTGAGGGAACGCTGGGTCGATTAATTCAGGATAAAACGCTGGCTGAAAACCTGAATAAAACGATGGTAAATCTCAAACAAACTTCCAAAAGCTTAGATGAAAACATGACGGCTGTAAAACATAATTTCCTTTTTAAAGGCTATTTTGACAATAAAGCAAAAGTGGCAGCTGAAAAGAAAAAGAAACGAGAGATGGAAATGAGTAAATAAAAAAAACAGGAACAAGGCATGCCTTAATGATAAACAATAACAAAAGAAAATCAATTGAATTGAAGTCATCGCTTCGCCAGACTCAACTATCCAATGTGTGCAATTTTGCAGACTTGGATGAAATAGGGACAAAATGTGGGTGGAAGTTGTTGTGGATTGAGCGTTAGTTTTGTCACCTGAATTGCACAAGTTTATCCTTCTCTTTTACTTCCGCTAATAGAGGGCAAAAAAACAAAATCTACTTACGGTTTTTTTCTGGCTTGCAAAATAACAAATGCGCCTATCACCATGATCGCAAGACCAATAAATGGTGACCAGTTGAGGTAATGTGGTTGATTCCGGGTAACTTCAATTATCCCTAAATCAACTACTTTCTCTTTAGTAAAAAATGTAACGGCTGTGAAAATGGTTAAACCTATCCCAATCAGCATTATAATAATACCTGTTGTTTTCATTTGATTTATTTTATAAAATTATCGTTTAGAATTTGGATTTAAAATTTCACTACTTTATAAAAAACTGTTTTGGTTATTTCGGCAGCAAAAATATACAGCACTACAATCAGCAACAAAAGCAAATAAGTGGTTAAACTAAGCGGACTAAATCCGAAAATCGTTCCCAGTGGAGTGAAGGGAAAAATGATCGTCACAACGGCAATCGACAGCGTTGCTATTAATAGATATTTCCCCGGTTTGCTCTTGAAAAAAGGTTTCCGACTTCGAATAACCAACACAATCATCGATGCCGAGATAACCGATTCCATAAACCAACCGGTACGAAACTGACTCTCGTTGGCATGAAGAATAAGCAAAAGCAGACCAAAAGTTAGGTAGTCGAACACGGAACTTACCAGACCGAACGTAATCATAAACTTACGAATGGCTTTGATGTCCCATCGTCGGGGATGATCCACCATTTCATCATCCACATTATCGGTGGCAATCGTCATTTCAGGGAAGTCAGTCAACAGGTTGGTTAGCAATATTTGTTTTGGCAACAACGGAAGAAAAGGAATAAAGAGTGAAATTCCGGCCATGCTGAACATATTCCCAAAATTGGCACTGGTGGCCATAAACACATACTTCAGCGTGTTGGCAAAGGTGGTTCGTCCTGCGCGGACTCCTTCCACCAGAACACTCAGATCTTTTTCAAGCAAAACAATCTCAGCAGCATCCTTGGCAACATCGGCCGCGGTATCGACAGAAATTCCTACATCGGCGGCATGAAGTGCCGAAGCATCATTGATACCATCACCCATATAACCGACCACATTGCCGGCTTTTTTCATTGCAATGATAATTCGTTCTTTCTGATTGGGTTCTATTTCTGCAAAAACATCAATAGTACTTATTTGTTTAAGCAGTGCGGCATCACTCATTTTATGAAGTTCCGGACCCGTAATGATTTTATTATCCGCTAATCCCATCTTTTTGCTCAGGCTGGCTGCCACCAAACGGTTATCGCCTGTTATAATTTTGAGTGAAATACCAAGTTTCTTCAAGCTGGCTATGGTTTCGGCTATATTTGCCTTTGGTGGGTCAAAAAGGGTGAGAAATCCAACAAAGGTCATATCCGCTTCATCGCTTTTGCTTATGAGTGCTTCGGATGACAATTTTTTGTAAGCAATTCCCAATGTTCGAAAGCCCAGGTTGCTAAACTCTTCAAAGTGTTTCTGAATCGAACTCTGCATGCCGGCAATTTTCACGACTTTACCCTCTTTCGTTTCAACGGATGAACAAACCTCGAGAATATTCGTCAAAGCACCTTTTGTTACCATAAAATGTTCATTGCCTTGTTTAACGGCAATACTCAACCGTTTTCGAAGGAAATCATAGGGAATTTCATCCTGTTTTTTGTATTCTTTCAAATCAATCTTACGATGATTGAGAATAGCCTGATCGATGGGGTTTGTGAAGCCGGTTTCGTAGAAAGCATTGAGATAAGCAAACAGAAAAACTTTTTCGCTTGCATCTCCATTTACATCGAGGGCAGATTGTACCTGAACAATTCCTTCGGTGAGGGTGCCGGTTTTATCGGAACAAATAATATTCATGCTTCCAAAGTTTTCGATAGAAGCAAGCCGCTTAACGATTACTTTCTTTTCAGCCATTTTTTTGGCACCATGAGCAAGGTTGATGCTGATAATGGCGGGTAATAGTTGTGGAGTTAAGCCAACCGCCAGTGCCAATGAAAAAAGAAAAGCTTCCAGAACCGGCCGATGCAAATAAACATTGATGGCAAATATGATGACCACCAATATCAACGTGACTTCTCCCAGAAAATAGCCAAATCGACGAATTCCCCGTTCAAATTCCGTTTCAAGCGGTTTTAGTTTCAGCCGTTCGGACACTTTCCCAAATTCGGTGTTTTTGGCGGTAAAGGTAACTACTGCTTTTGCAGTGCCGCTTACTATATGTGTGCCCATCCAAACGGTATTTGTTCGCTGTGCCAGGGCAGTATCGGCAGGTAATACCGCCACAGATTTTTCAACCGGAAAAGTCTCGCCTGTAAGCATGGCTTCATCTACAAACACATCTTTCTCTTCAAGAATCAGGCAATCGCCCGGCACAATGTCACCTGCATTGAGGATAACAATATCGCCCGGCACAATTTCTTCTATATGAATTTCCTGTTCTTTTCCATTGCGCAGTGCCGTCGCTTTGATTTGCACGATAGCAAGCAATTTCGCTACCGCATTAGATGCACTGAATTCCTGCCAAAAACCAAGCAAACCACTTATAATAACGATGGTAAGAATGATGGATGCATCAACCAAATTATGCAAAAAGATGGACAGCACGGTTGCAAGTAATAGAATGAGAATAATCGGGCTTTTGAACTGTGAAAGAAGAAGTGTAAATGCGTCCGAACGTTTTTGAGGTTTCAAGCGATTCGGTCCATAGTCTTTGAGTCGTTGGTTAGCTTCAGCGGAAGTAAGACCGCTAACTTTTACCTGAAGTTTGTTAAGCAATTCTGTTGTGGAGTTACTCCAAAAAGACTGAAGATCTTGTTCCATTGATCTTGTTTTTTAAATATTAAACGCCATTTTAATTCCTTGTATCAACATATTGGCTCCCAACACCCCGATAATTAAGCCCATGATTTTGCCAACAATGACAAACCGCTTATCACCTACAAAACGGACAATATATCCGCTGTAAATGAATGCATAATAAGTCATTAGTACAATTAATGCAAAAATGAAAATCGTTATTCCCAAATAAAGGATACTTGCTTTTACCACAAAATTCATGGCGGTAACAATCGTTCCCGGACCGGCTAAAATAGGTATGGCTAAAGGTGAAATGGCAATCCCATCATCAAAAGTAGTATCTCCATCGAGATGCACATTTGTTTTTTTAGTTTGAAGCATATCAAACCCGATAAAAAAGATGAGAATACCACCAAATACTTTAAAGGCGGGAATAGTCAGACCAAATATCTGGAAAATATACTGACCAATAAGGATGAAAGCCAAAACGATAAGAAAAGCAACGATATTTGCGGTTTTTGCAATCTCTTTTTTCTTCTTTTCGTTTTGACCTTCTGTAAGTTTGACAAAAATGGGGATATTGGCTATTGGATTCATAATGGCAAAAAATGCCATAAAAACAGTTAGTGAGTAAGCCCAGATAGTTGACATAATAAGAGTTTTATTACTAACGTAAAAAATGAACCGTTTGTTTATCAATATTTATCCATTTTATTTTTTTTCGGGTTGAGTATCCGGAACCTTGTCCTGTTCTTTCTTAACCTGTTGTTTTATTGATTTCTGTTGTCTTGCCGGCGTGTTATTATTTGGCTGGCTAATAACCCGTTGCTGAGCCGGTTGAGCATTGTTTGACGGATTTACTTCACGTTGTTGAACCGGTTGAGCAGGTTGAGCAGGTATTTGTTGATTAGTACGATCCGAATTTCCGGGTGATGGATTTCTCTGCTGCGGGTTATTATTCTGTTGATTCGCATTCCGTTGTTGCACGGACGGAACATTGTTGTTTTGAGGATTGACAACATTCTGTTGTTGAATGGGTTGAGCATTGTTTTGCTGATTCGCATTCCGTTGTTGCACGGACGGAACATTGCTATTTTGAGGATTGACAACATTCCGTTGTTGAACGGGTTGAGCATTATTTTGCTGATTTATATTCCTCTGTTGTACAGGTTGAACATTGTTATTCTGTGGATTGATAACATTCCGTTGTTGAACGGGTTGAACATTGTTCTGCTGATTCGCATTCCGTTGTTGCACGGACGGAACATTGTTATTTTGAGGATTGACAACATTTCGTTGTTGAATGGGTTGAACATTATTATTCTGTGGATTGACAACATTTGGCTGTCTAACCGGTCTGGTATTATCAGCCGGAGTTAGAATAGGTTGATTATTCCGATTCTGATTTGCAGGTGCAATAGTTCTGTTTTGTTGACCCTGATTATTAATATTCTGCTGATTTACATTCCGCTGTTGAGCATTATTATTCTGCGGATTGACCGTATTTACTGGTTGTGTTGCAGGTCTGTTTACCGAAGTTCCAATCCGATTTTGATTTATTGTATTCGTAACAGGAGCTCGTTTCACATCCTTCAGGTTTGTTACACGTGTAGGTACCGCATTTCTTCCACTATTATTTTTTTCAATCTGAGGTCTGTAAATGCGTAACTGTCCGTTATTAATTTGTTGTCCCGGTTTATTATTTTCATAAATAGTAAGGGGTCTAATCGTTCTTCCTGTAGCTCTTTGTACGGCATCTCTGGAAGGACCTGAAACATAGGTTGTATTTCGGTCATTATCAATGTAAGTCAGATTAATTACGGTTGAATTTCTAACAATTCTGTCATGATCGTATTGATTGACATAATAATTATGTAAATCCGATCTTTCAAAATCCCTATCTCTTACAAACAACCAATGATCGTAATTACTGTCATAAGGTCTGCCAAAACTCATATTAATACTTATGCCCGGTTCCATTGGTGACCAACCATAATAACCATCGGCTTGCCGCCAGTTTACCCAAGCAGGACCCCATTCATTATCGGGCACCCAAAACCATCCGAAATAATCATCAAAACTCCAGCGACCATAATGAAATGTTGCCCAGCCCCAAATGTAATCTGATGCCCATGTCCAGCCATATTCAGTCAGAATCCAATGACCGTCGGTTGAATAAGGAACAAAATCAGAGCCCGAATCAGGAATCCAGACATAACCATAATCGGAATAGTCAACCCATTGTCCATAAGGGCTTAATTGATCATAGAAAACCTGAAAACTGACATTTGATTGTTGCGCTTTTGTCTGTCCGGGTAATAATACGCATGCTGTCATCAATACAAGGAATACAGTAAAGATTTTAATGTTTGATTTCATGGGGAGTTGTTTTTAATAAGTTAGTAATTCAGAATATTTCAGGTTTTAACTGAATATTTTTTTATAGCTCAAAGATAGGAGTATGATTTCCGATACTTGTTACACAATTTTCGAAAAAGCTTACATAATTCATAGATAGAACAAAGAGCCAGGATTCTTGATTCTTGGCTCTTAAAATTTATTGATTCAACAGTTTATACAGTTCATTCAAATCAGGTGATAAGATAACTTCCGTACGGCGATTGCCGGCACGACCTTCAACTGAATCATTTGCTTTTAACGGGCGAAATTCACTTCTTCCTGATGCTGAGATGCGACGAGGATCAAAACCATTATCAATTGTCAAAATACGCACAATTGCAGTTGCTCTTGCTGCGCTTAAATCCCAATTATCTCTAAAGAGTTTAGTCTTAATAGGAACATTATCCGTATGGCCTTCAATCATTACGTTAATATCTTTCGTGCTGTTCAGTACCACTGCCAATGATTTCAATGCAGCAACTCCAGCGGGATCAACCACATCGCTACCCGATTTAAATAATAGTTTTTCCTGAAGCGATACATATACGCTACCATCTTTTATAGATACTGAAAGTTGATCCGTTTTATATTTCATCAATGCATCGGATATTGTATTTTTAAGTTTACTCATCACATCCCTCTGTGCCTGAATCATATTCTGAAGGGTTTTTAAGCGATTTGCCTGATCGGCAATAGTCATTTTTGATGAGGATGAAAGTGATTTCAAATCATTTGATACCGAAGCATTTTCATTTTGCAAAGTTGATTTTTCCACTCTAAGATTTTCGACCAAACCGATACAAGCGTTCAATTGAGTGTGTGTGTCGGAGCTATCTTTTTGTAGCTGATCAACCCGAGCCCGGGAAGCAACCAGTTTTTTACTTGGTCCACACGAAGTTAATAATACGCAAAGAATTAACGTTGAGAATGTAAGAACGTAATTTGTCTTTTTCATTTTGTTTGTTTTTTTTAAGTGATTAATAATACGGCAAAGTTCCGTAATTTTAGGATTCAACCTGTTACATAACTTTATAAATACGTTACATAATTCACATGTTTTTTGTATGTTTGCAGAATCTTAGCTATTGTTTACCAAAGTCTTGTATTTACTTTGAAATAAAATACTGAAATAAAAAACTTAGGGATTAAAAAATGTCAAAACAAAATCAATAATATCCAATACTGCTGGCTATTAAGGCAGAAATAAAAACGCAATTAATTACGTTTATGTTGGTATTAGGTGCAAAAATAGGAAAGAAACAGGTAATTTTTAAAAAATGAAAAATAAACAGTATCAAGGTGAATTGAATCCTAAAACTGCAGCTGAAGGAATCAAATTAGCGTATAAAAATGCTTTATCCTTACTAAGTGATGCAGAGTTATTAGCAAAATTCAAGTTGATAATGCAACTTTTTGATTAAACATAAAATTAGGTGATTCGTAATTGAATCTTTTTCTTGGTCTATTGTTGATTTGTTCCTGTACAAAATTAATATATTCCTGTGGGATACA
>Ga0209538_1000019_pt1 | contig 102255 bp, 88 predicted proteins | sample BarGraNGADG00211_2_FD_184492 | JGI IMG/M metagenome (GOLD analysis project Ga0209538, IMG submission 184492) | Arctic peat soil microbial communities from Barrow, Alaska - Barrow Graham LP Ref core NGADG0004-211 (SPAdes) (version 2) | ecosystem: Environmental > Terrestrial > Soil > Wetlands >... | reverse complement strand
AGGTGAACGCCTGGGTGGAAAAACGAAATGCTCAAATTGTTAAGCTACTTTGGCGGTTTACTACCGCTGATGCTCGGATAAAGTTAATAAGTCTTTATCCTAAGATTGAGATTTGACAGACTACTAGTATGATGTGCTATCAATTTACTTATTTCCATTATTCTCGCGGTTCCAGACTAGATACCAGTTCTGGTTAAAGATGGCATTTTTGAGTTGAGATACGCTCTGGTCCCAGGTAATATATTTGATGCCATCGCTGGATGGTGTTAAACCCAAGCGATCTTGATCCATCCAATGAATAATTGCCAATGCCAGTGCTTCTGGTGCCAGGCCCTCAAAATAGGATGCACTGTCGCCTGCAATTTCATGGAAAACAGGCAGATCCCGTAATATTAGGGGGATTTCATGCCGAGCGGCTTCAATAATCGGTAGACCAAACCCTTCACCTTCGGAAGCCATAATGACCGCTCTGGAATGATCGTATATTTGATCAAGGTACTCATCGCTGATACCCTCCAACCAGAAGAGGTGCTTACCGAGCATGGGATGAGCATTGATCCGATCAACCAGACCTTCCACCAACCAACCTCTTTTTCCAACAATGATCAGATTAACACTAGTGGACCTATCCCAGAGGGATTCGAAGGCGGATAATACCTGGCCATGTCCCTTCCGTGGTTCTATCGTTCCAACCATTAAAAAACTCGCGCCTGATTTCAATGTTTCAATTATCTTGCCTGCGTCCTCTGGAAGACCCAAGGTTGGCGCACTATTTTCAATATCTGCCCCCAAGTGAAAATAACCTATTGGCAAAGCTTCTGCCCGCTTAGGTGGATTTTCATCCAGCCAATCATAAACTTCATTGGCTACAGAGCGGGAAATGCAAACCAATCCTGACGCAACTTCTGAAATGGATTCTAACCATTCAAGGAGAACTTTGCTTGTACCTTTCGGCCACCATTCTGGATGATGAGCGAAAAGAATGTCATAAACGACAAAAATTAACTTAACTCCGAGAATATTTAAGCGCTTGAGATAGTTGTGAATAGCCTTTGTTAAGTGAGCTGACAAATCCAATCCGAGGTAAATATCTCCTCTGGAGATGGCAACAACATCATCGGAAAGTGAAGTGGGGCGATTTCCAAGAAATCCATTAATAAAAGTGGTCGCGTACCGAAAACAATTATCATCAAAATAGATCGGATTTACTGTATAACCGTGAGGAGGAGATTTTAACAACTCAAGCAAAACACTCCGCACCACTCTTTGGATACCGCTTTTGGCGTCCCCATGTATCAATACTGAAATATCCACAAGTATCTGGCGGGATTCTGAAATAGGATTGTTCAGAGCAATGCAGTTTGCAGTTTTGACCAAGTCAAGATTTGTCGGCTTAACTTTTACATCAATCTGTTTGATAGAAGAAAGAATAGATTGATAAATTTGTGGTTGACCAAATGATAGAGGTTCGGATTTTTCAGAATCTTTTTGATTTAAGTTTTCAAAGGCGGCGATTGCTTTTTTAGCAGATCTGTCCCAGGAAAACTTTTTTGCCTGCTCGTGTTCATATTCTCGTAGATCCTCTCTGAAACCTTCATCTGTCAAAGCCTTCTGGATCATGTTGCGAATTTCATCCGGTTTAGCAGGATCAAACAAAGCATCTTTTCTGTGAATAATTTCGGGTAGGCTCGTTGTATTGGATGCAATTGCTATGGCACCGCAGGACATTGCTTCCAGCAGAGGTAATCCAAAACCTTCAAAAAGCGATGGAAAAACAAATAAATCACAAATATTGTAAAAGGAGATTAGGTCATCATCAGGAATGTATCCTGTAAAGATTATTTCTCTCTCACTTAACCCCAAAGCTTTGATATGTCGACTAATTCTTGCCCATGGTTCATTCTGAAATTTTCCAGTGATGACAAGCTGATGGCTATGCCGTAATTCTTCAGGCAATAACGAAAATGCTGTAATTAAACCGTTAATGTTCTTCCGCTCGTCAAAACCACCTGGTACGCAAAGTATAAACGGCTTGACTATCTTATAACTCTCAAGCAATCCATGTTTTTCTTCAGGTGAGATATCGCGTGATTGAAAACTATTATCAACAGCTGATGATATGTTAACAATAGTATTCTCATTTATTCCAAGCGAACCGATTGCCTCGTTCCTCGAATATTCAGAGATTGCCAATAATAAATTAGCTTTCTTAAGGTGTTTAATCTTTCTAAGATAGTATTCCCTAATCTCATTATTCTTCAAATAGGATTCTTGATTGAGATAAGGTATGAGATCAAAAAGGGTCGCAGATACCGAAAGCTTATCATTCAATGTGCCAATCGAGCTGACATAATCCTGATTCCATCCTTCAAACAAACTGGAGATGTGGACAATATCCGGGTTCAAACCTAAAAGGAAACTTTCCCGAAGCAACTCGGCTGTTCGTGTGCGCCATGCATTCCCACAGGAATCCTCTGCGACTGGTCCAGGTAAAGAAAAAGTTGCGATACTTTCATTAGACAAAAAACCTGCGAGTTCATTTCTGATGATTGGAATTGTTTCTGGAAACCTGTCGCTTAAGGCAATCAAAATTTCATGTTTACCAGCGTTGCGAATGATTGCCTTTGTCAAAGACATTGAATAACGGCCAATCCCCCGAAATCTACTTTCTGATTGGCATGCTTGAAGATCAATTAAAATTCGCATGGTTCATCTACCCCTTTTATTATCAATTGCCTTAAGTAGATCAAAGTAGATCTGCCGTCCTTGTAATGACAGTGTGTTTGGGTTTTCGGAAAGAAAGTCGGAAGAGGAAATTTCATATTTTACTGAGGAGGCTAAGCCTTTTATTCGTTTTTGAAGACCTGGAAAATGTTTCAGTAGATTAAATGCTTTGGTTTTCAGTCTAGGATGCTTTACGACTTCATTGGTTATTCTTAAAAGAATTATGTTAGCCCTGGTTTTCATCCGGTCACGAAACATTCTCAAAAAACCCAGAACAGCACGCATCGGTGCGGTTATCCGGTAAGAGCGACTGTTATAAACGTGCTCCAATTCCGTCCTGGCCAGATCCAGGTTCTTCTGTAGGTCGTTTCGCTCAGTGCTAATTGTTTCAAGTTCTGCCCAAAAATCTTGCATTTTATTGCGAATTTCACCTAGTTCCAAAGAGACCCTCTGATTTTGTGCTTCAACTTGTGAGTCGTACCGATTAGTTAAGGTCTCGAGGCTTATTCCATATGGTTTTTCATACACGATATTAAAGGCTTCAAGAATCTCAGGCGATGCCTCCTTTTGAGCAATAATGGCATAGTCTGGACTCACACCAAAAAGCACCGCGAATAAGTCTGTGCTCTTGCTAGTCCGTAAGTCTGGAGACTCTTGTAACCGTAGTACTTTAGCGCGTTGAAACCCACATTGTTCTGAGACGAATAACATTAACTCATGAGGGATAGGGTTCAAATGCGTCGGATCCAGGTAGAAACTTGAGGTACCAACAGTAAGGTTTTCGGGGTTTGGAGTCTCGATAAGCAGACAACCTCCGGGTAACAGTACTCTGTATGATTCTTTGAGGAATTCCAGCAATAATTCGAAAGGCAAATGTTCGGCAATATGAAATCCTGACACGACCGCAATAGATCCAGAAGATAAAGAGCGTAAATATGCAATTGCATCATTGTGACACGCGTCCAGCCCCAATTGTTGGCAATAATTAACCATACTCAGATTTGTATCTACACCTGTTGATTGCCATCCATTATCTTGTAATAGTTCAATCCATTCACCCCGTCCACAACCAAGATCAACTGCACGAAGACTGGAGTAGAATAAACTCAAAGGCTCAATGAGAGGTAGGTAAACCCTTAACCGCTCCTTAATCGTCTCGCGTTTTCCTCTAAATTTTTCTTCGAATTTTAAGAATAGCTCATCTTCCATTTACTTTTCCATTGCAAAAATTATTTTCAAATCTACCTTTACCGCAAACCGTTTTATACGGCATTATTGTATTCTTCAACAACGATTCCAGCTTCTCCATCCCTTTTGATGGAGCCGTGCTCTATCCAAATCGCTCTTTCGCAAATTTCTTTGACCGCTGCAGCATTGTGCGAAACAAAAATTATTGTTGCACCGCTATTCAGCAACTCCTTCATTTTTTCTTTTGACTTCTGCTGGAAACTTGCATCACCAACGGCCAGTACCTCATCCAATAAAAGAAGTTCAGGGGTTAAATGAACTGCAACAGAAAATGCCAATCTTACATACATTCCACTTGAGTAATATTTGACCGGGGTATCAATGAACTGCTCGATTTCAGAGAACGCCACTATCTGATCAAATTTGTTTTTAATCTCCTGATTTTTCATACCCAGGAAACTTCCATTTAGATAAACGTTATCTCTTCCGGATAGCTCACTATTAAACCCAGTCCCAATTTCAAGTAAGGAGTTTACTCGCTCATAGATCATTAACTTACCTCGCGAGGGACGAGTGATGCGTGAGATGATCTTTAATAATGTGCTTTTTCCAGCCCCGTTTCGGCCAATTAAGCCTACGGATTCTCCATGTTCAATTTCAAATGAGACATCACGTAATGCCCAAAAGACCTCTTTTTCTTTCTGAGCCTTATTGTTAATTGTCTTATTAAATATTCGCTGTAAAGGTGCCCCAAGAACCGATTTTAATGAACCACTAGAAGTTTCGAATGGATGGCGAATCCGATACTCCTTCCAAATATTATCTGCTTTCACGGCTAATCGAGCCATACTACATCACATCCGCTATTCTGTTTTCCATTGAGCGAAAAGCGTACATGCCCAGAATTAGTAAAATTACTGCCGCAACTGCAGAGATTGCCAGGTTGCTTAGAGGAGGAAATGAATCTGAACCAAGGAAAATCCACCTACCTGCTTCGATGAACCCAGTCATAGGGTTGATATAGGCCAGTCTTCGGAATTGCTCGGGAGCGATGGTGATGGGGTACATAATAGGAGAAGCATACATCCAGATTTGGAGAATAAAGCCAAGCAGGTTTTTGGTATCACGAAATACAACCATCAAGGCTCCAAACAGCAAACCAACACCAAGCGCGAACACCATAGTCAGAACGACCAGAATTGGCAGGATAAGATAGCGAGCAGTGATAGCATAATGATTAGCCAGTAAAAAAATTAACAACACCAAAAAAGAAATAACGAAATCAATGAACGCGCCAACGGTTGTGGATAATGGCAGAGTCAATCTAGGAAAATAAGTTTTCGTAATTACCCCTAAATTGCCAAGCAGGCTCAGGGAACAACTATTGACTATTTGTGTAAATAACTGCCAGAAAACAAACCCTGACATGAAGAAGACAGAATAAGGAACATCTCCAGTTGGGATTTTTACCAATATGCCGAAAATTGTATAGAAAATGAGTAATTGAATTAGTGGTTGAAGAACAATCCACAGCACACCAATTAATGTTTGTTGGAAACGAACTTTTAGATCACGTAAGACTAAATAAAAGAGCAATCCTTTATAGGCCCAGACTTCTCTCAAGCTCGGAAATTCAAGGGTGTTAACGGGGGTAACAACAATTGGTAAATTCACATGCATGAATTAGACTTCAATTTCCAGTCATTGTGTGTTTCTAATTTCAGCAAAATCGAATTCAACCATTTCCTCTAGCATTTCCCGAAATGTTTTTTGAGGTTTCCATCCGAGCTTCGCAAAGGCTTTGGATGCATCCCCGACTAAAGGAACTTCCTCTGCTGGGCGGAAGAATTTTGGATCAACTTTAACAAACTCTTCGTAGTTCAATCCCAAAGATGAAAAGGTAATCTCACATAGCTCTCTTACTGAATGCAAAATTCCAGTCGCGATTACGTAGTCATCCGGCTGGTCTTGTTGGAGCATAAGCCACATCGCTTTTACGTAATCAGGAGCATATCCCCAGTCTCTTTTTGCATCAAGATTTCCCAGCACCAATTCTTGTGCCAATCCAAGCTTGATCTGAACTGCACCACGGACAATTTTCCGTGTAACGAATTCGTAACCCCGTCGGGTCGATTCGTGGTTATAAGCTATTCCGTTGCAGGCAAATAATCCATAATTGTCGCGATAGTTGGAAGTTAAATAAAAACCAGTTGCTTTAGTAATTCCGTACGCCGAACGGGGATGGAAAGGTGTGTTCTCGTTTTGAGGAAAACTGGAAACTCTTCCAAACAATTCAGATGACCCAGCAAAATAAAATTTACATTGTGGGTCCATTTGTTTCAAAATAGATAAAATGTAATGTGTTCCATTTACATTTGAATTAAAAATTGCGAACTCATCGTCAAAAGAGTAAGAAACGAATGAGGATGCAGCCAAATGGTAGCATTCCTCAGGCTGAACATTCTTGACAATTTCAAACATTGAAGGATACGCTTCAATTGAAGCAGGGTGCAAGGTTATCCTATTCAGAATCCCCTTAAGATTCTGTAAAGACCTTTCGGGATTTTCTAATTCACTGCGCCTGACAATTCCATGAACTTCATAACCTTTTTCCAGCAGCAGCTCAGCAAGAAATGAACCGTCTTGTCCGGAAATCCCCGTAATTAATGACCTCATCTTTTACCCTTCCATGCTAAAACTTGATTTCTTTGTAATAGACTAACTTGAATAATTCAGTGTTTGCTCTATAAAGTTTTAGGTTCATAGTCGAACAATTTTATCATATAGGATCGGATTCAATATTTCGCACCCAGGCATTTGCTTGAGTAAATGACACCTGGACAGCCAATCTGAGTTCATTTAACCTGCATTGAAACAAAGGGGCTTATCGATGACTAACGCCATCATACTCTGAATCTCATCTTTTAACAACGACGAAGTCCTGCAATCCTTTCTCCTTTGCGCTGCCCATCCAAAATTCCATCACCCCTTGATCTTGTACAACAAAGTCAAATTCGGCGTGCGGAATTGGCCGACCGGGAAGCCCGAAATCACCACCACCTGGTCGCCTGCTTTCAATTCCGTAGAGCTGCTGATGGCAGTTTCAACATGCATAATCATGGTCTCAAGCGTGTCGGCATGCGGCACAAAGAAAGGAATGACTCCCCGGCAGATGCTCAACCACTGCAGCGTTGAGCGTTCGGGTGTAAAGGCGTAAATCGGCACCCGTGGTTTGGTCTTGGAGGTCCACATGGCGGTACTTCCCGAAACCGTAAAAGCGACGATCGCGGCCGCATTGGCATCTTTGGCCAGGTCATTGGCAGCGATGCAGATATGCGCAGCGTCGTTGTGCGCATCGATCGAAACTAAACTCGCCGCATGCCCCCACTCGTCAAGATGGGATTCAGATTCCTCCACAATTCGGCTCATCATGCGGATGCTCTCCACTGGGTATGCCCCCGCCGCGGTTTCTGCCGAAAGCATGACCGCATCCGTGCCGTCGTAAATCGCATTCGCTACATCAGCTGCCTCAGCCCTGGTGGGCCGGGGGTTGGTAATCATTGATTCAAGCATCTGTGTGGCGGTGATGACGAACCTTCCCCATTGATTGGCCATGCGAATGATGCATTTTTGGGCGGAAGGCACATCCGCGGGCGACATCTCAACTCCCAGATCACCGCGCGCCACCATGACCCCGTTGGTCACCTGCATGATCTCTTCCAGATTATCCAGGGCTTCAGGACGTTCCAGCTTGGCAATGATCGGCGGGACCCGCCGGCCTGGGATCATGGCTTGCATGGTTTTGCGCGCGGATTCAATATCCGCGGCGGTCTTCACAAACGAAAGTGCTACCAGGTCAAGCCCCTGGTCAAGGCCAAATTGCAGGTCAACAATGTCTTTTTCGGTGAGGATAGGGATGTTGAGTTTGGAACCGGGTAAATTGACACCTTTGTGGGATTTGAGATCACCACCGATGAGCACCTTTGCAAAGATATTGTCGCCTTCTACCTTGATTACTTCCAGTTCCAGGTTGCCATCATCCATCAGGATGTGATTGCCGGGTTCAAGGGCTTCGTGCAGTTTTGGAACGTCAAATGGAATAAAGGTGATACCTTTTGGCATTTCGTGTTGGGATTCCGAGCTTAGTGCCACTTGTTCACCAGCGACCAGCGGCAGGGGTTCCACTGCCAATGTGCCAATGCGCAATTTGGGCCCTTGCAAGTCCATCAGGATGGCGATGGGTTTGTTCAGTTCCTCGGATAAACGGCGAATCAGGGCGATGCGCTCAGCATGGTCAGCATGCGTGCCATGAGAGAAGTTCAGGCGGGCAACGTCCAATCCAGCCAGGATCATTTGGCGGAGGCGTTCTTCGGATGAACTGGAGGGTCCGAGAGTGGCAACGATCTTGGCGAAACGAGTCATGGTTTGCTCCTAATTTGTATTGTTATATCTATTTTAACCGCTTTGGCGAATAGCTGATTGACAAGTTATGACTTTTTTGGTTATAGCTGGAAGTCATTAAACATCTGGCGACCGCACAGGTTTTGCAATCCTTATTGACCTTTAACCCACTTTGATAAACAAAAAAAGGCTGCACATCATCTGGTGCAGCCTTTGGCGATCAAAAAGGATCGAATTATTTTAGAACTTTGGCAATACGCCTAACAGCCCAATCAAGGGTTTTCTTCTCCACAACCAATGGAGGGGCAAAGCGGATTACATTCTCATGCGTTTCCTTGCACAGGATGCCAAGACTCTGCAGGGCCTCGCAATATTTGCGGGCACCGCCGGCTTCAGGATAGAGTTCCACACCAATTAACAGGCCTTTACCGCGAATTTCCTTGACCTTCTTGGTCTTGATCTGGCGTAGTCTGCCCATGAAGTACTCGCCGAGTTCGGTTGCCCGTTCAGCAAGGTGTTCTTCATCCAAAACTTCCAGTGCGGCCAAAGCTACCGCGGAAGCAAGTGGGCTGCCGCCAAAGGTAGAACCGTGTTCCCCCGGGCGCAGTAGGCCAAGAATTGCCTTATCGGCCAGAACAACTGAGATCGGATACATACCGCCGGAAAGGGCTTTCCCAAGGCAGACCATATCCGGACGCACGTTCTCGTGTTGGCAGCATAACCATTTGCCCGTGCGGCACAAACCGGTCTGAATTTCATCAGCGATGAAAAGCACATTGTGTTTTTTGCAGAGCTCGGCCACACCCTTTAAGTAACCGACAGGGGGCAAAACCACGCCATTTTCGCCTTGAATGGGTTCAAGCATTATGGCACAGGTATTGGGGGTTATAGCCGCTTCCAGGGCCTCCAAATCGCCGTAGGCCACGTTCTTAAAGCCAGGAGTAAAGGGTCCGAAAGCTTCACGGTAGAACTCCTCAGTCGAGCAGCTGACGATGGAGATGGTGCGTCCGTGGAAGTTGCCAACCGCAGTGATAATTTCGGCTTCATATTTCGCAATGCCTTTGACCTCGTATCCCCATTTGCGAGCCACCTTGAGGGCGGTTTCAACAGCCTCCGCACCGGAATTCATGGGGATTGCCATGTCGTAGCCCAAGAGATCATGCAGTTTCTTGTAGAGCAGGGGCAACTGGTCATTGCGGAAGGCGCGAGAGGTCAGTGCCACCTGTTTGGCCTGGTTGATCATAGCCTTAACAATGCGAGGGTGGCAGTGGCCCTGGTTGACAGCAGAATAAGCCGAGAGGCAATCCAGATACTTATTGCCTTCCACATCGGTGACCCAAGGCCCTTTGGCTTTGGTGATGACTACATCCAAAGGATGGTAATTATGCGCGCCGTATTCATTTTCGAGTTCGATATATTCCTGTGTTTTCATGGTTTATCCTTTGAGTAGTGTGTAGAGAACAGCCTTCTGGGCATGCAGCCGGTTGTGGGCTTCAGGGAAAATGCGCGAATGTGGGCCATCGGCCACTTCGTCAGTCAGTTCGTGGTTACGATGGGCTGGCAGGCAGTGCAGAACAATCGCATCATCTGCGGCTTCAGAAACCAGTTGGGCATTAACCTGGTAAGGGGGGAAGACGAGCTCGCGTTTGGCGGTTTCGGCTTCCTGGCCCATACTGGTCCAGGTGTCTGTATAAATCACCTGGGCAGCCTTGACGGCTTCGTGTGGGTCAGTCAGGAAACTCAGTTTGGAACCAGATTCCGCGGCAATCGGTAGAACGGTTTCAATTGCAGTTTCGGGCATACTGTAGCCTTCCGGGTTCGCAATCGTAAAGTTGGCGCCAAGTTTGGCACAAATTTGCATCAGCGATACAGCCACATTGTTTCCGTCTCCAACATAAGTGACGTTTACGCCCTTAAGCGTGCCAAATTCTTCCAGGATGGTGAGTGCATCGGCCATTGCCTGGCAGGGGTGAGAGTAGTTGCTCAAACCATTAATTACAGGGATGTTGGCCCATTGGGCAAGTTCAAGTACGTGTTGGTGTGAAAATACGCGGGCTTCGATGCCCTGAACCATCCCAGAGAGTACCCGGGCAACGTCGGCAACGGATTCCCGTTTGCCGAGCCCAATTTCATCCGGGGAGAGGTACATGGCATGGCCGCCAAGATGTTCCATTCCCATTTCAAAACTGACGCGGGTGCGCAGGGAAGGTTTTTGGAAGATCATTGCCAGGGTCTTGCCTTTGAGAACAGGCTCGTTGCCACTCGCGAAGTATTCAGCTTTCAGGCGAATGGCCAGATCGAGCAAAGCTTGCAGCTCTTCCGGCGAATAATCAATGATATCCAGAAAGTCCTTGTGCATATTTCTCCTTTTACTTTAATCTTTTGTCTGTTTGAGAATATCCTGCCAATCAGCCAAGGGTAGCCTCGTTGGTGATTTTACCAGAAAAGGCAGGATTGAGACTCTGATCCGACAATATTAGCCAATTTCTGAGATGTAGATTGCTGAAATGCAATCATTCGCACGTTTAACTGGCTCGTTGGGCTTGAATCACCCTTCCTAAGTTCTGGACAACTTAGTCTATTTCGTGAATACTTTTCCGAAGCGGATTGCCGAGCGCAGTCAGGATTTTATCTTGTAGGGCAGTCATTTTTGCGTATTCATTTTTCTCGTCGTGATCGTAGCCGCATAAATGCAGCACACCGTGGACGAGCAGCATTTCAAGTTCTTCTGTTAATAAATGACCTCCCAAATTAGCTTGCTCCTCGGCCTTTTCGAGCGAAATCAGGATGTCGCCAAGCATATGCGAGCCATCTTCAGGGTCGTCATACGAGTCCTCAAATGAAAGGACGTCGGTAACTTCGTCCATGCCTCTGAATCTTTTGTTGAAGTCTCGCAGCACCCGATTTGTGCTGATGCGCAAAGCGATACGGTCTGAGTTGGGGTGTTGGCAGGCTTTCAAGGTGGCTTCAGCCGCTTTTTCAAGAACTTGAATGGATATTTGCTTGCGGAAACGGTTGGGAATGGAAATTTCCAACATGACGGACTCCTTATACGGTCAGGACTGGATGGGGTTAATCTTGATCTCCTGCGTGTCCTGTTTCAGTTCGGTTTCGGTTACAGGCACCGCAATCGGTTTAGCTTCAGGGTATTTGATGCGCGGGTGATAAGAGCGCACAAGGGTCTCGTAGAAGGAGTCCTTGATCAGTTTGAGATCGTGCAAGGTCAAATCGGTATTATCGAGCTGCTCCTCATTTTTATAATAATCAAATGCTTTTTGCAGCAAGGCATGTATTTCACCTTCAGTTTTGGGAGAATCTGCCCGAGCACGGGCTTCTGTCCCATCAGCAAGCATCAGAATCGCCGTTTCTTTGGACCTGGGTGCTGGGCCTGGATACGTAAACAGGGAAGAATCCACCTTGGACGGGTCATCTCCTACATTTTCAAGCGCCTTCGCATATTGGTATCGAGTCAGCATTGTGCCGTGGTGCTCACGGATGAAGTCGACGATCCTTCCTGGCAAATGATACTTGCGGCCGAGCGCAACACCGTCTGTGATGTGTTTGATAATAGTAGCAGCAGCCTCTTCTGGGGGCAGCGCGTCGTGAGAATCGATCTTATCGCGGCCTTGATTTTCAATAAAGAAGGCTGGATTCATGGCTTTACCGCTGTCGTGGTAGAGTGTACCCACGCGTACCAGCAGCCGATCAGCATGGATGGCTTCAGCAGCCTGTTCAGCCAGGTTGGAAACCAACAGTGAATGCTGATAGGTACCAGGTGCATTCGCCAGGATAAATTGCAGCAGTGGGTGGTCTGGGCGTGAAAGTTCCATTAACTGCAAGGCCGTCGGTTGGTCAAGCACTTCCGAGAACACAAACTGGAAAAGCAAGGTCAGCGCGCCTGAGGCAAAACCATTGATCAGGGCAGCTGCCCCCAATGACACATAAGCGGTTGTATCCGTGTTAAGGTCACCAAAACGTAAAGAAACCAGCACGGCCACGCCAGCCACCAAAACACCAAGTCCCGCTAGGGCAAATGAGGTTATGCGCCGGCCTTTACTGATTAAGAGGATGCCACTCAAAGAGGAAAGCAGGTAATACAAGCTTAGTTCGAGCGTACGATCTTTTCCAAAAGTGAGTGAAACGGTGAGGATGACTGTGAGAAAGATGGCTAATGGAAAGTTGAAGAGGATGCTCAAGGTCATGCCGAAGGCTGCAATAGGGAACAAGTATGGAACCACCGTGCGGTTGATTACCAGGAAGCGCGGTACGGCCAGGAATATCAAGAAACTGATCGCAGTCAGTACCAGGGGTTTCATTTCGGTGAAACTGCGATTGCGATTGGCGTAGTAAAAGAGATACAAGAGCAAGCCAAGCAGCAGCGTCAGTACTGCATAGCGCACCATTAATTGTCGCAGGTCATTCAGTTGGGTCAGGTCGTATTTTTGCAGGGCCTCCAAATCGCTGGCCTTTAGCAGCTGGCCGCGCCTCACCAGCACTTCACCCGCTATGACCTTTTTAACCACCGGTTGAACCGAATTGGCGGCTAGTTTTCGAGCCTGGTCTGTCAATTCCTGGCTATAAATACTGGTCGGCACAATTAACGGGGAAACCAATCCGATGACAACGGAATCCTGATCCGCAGGCAAGGTGTAAGAGATCAGAGCTTTCAGGTTTCCCTGCGCCTGGGCGACGGCGGATTCCCTGATACTGCCGCGTAATACTAACTCGAGTACGCGCTCTGATTCCTTCGCCATTGCGGTCCATTCTTCCTCAGTGAGATTTAGAATCTTCTCAGAAAGTTCCCTGTTAATGGGCGGCATAGTTAAAGCCGAAAGGTCGCCCACTTTCTGGTTTAGACTGGCCAGAGAATCCTTGCGCACTGTAGCAATAAAGTAAAGCGATTTATCCAACTGTTCAAGCTTTGCTTTGGCAATTTCTGGGTCAGGTGGCAGGTAAGTTGGTAAAACACCGTTAGTAGCCTCTGCCCTGGCTTGTTCAGTCAGGACTTGCGATTCGTAATTGAGTGAATAAGGGGCCAAGATTTCTGAATTTGAGACATCCCCAATTTCGTAGTTGACCGAATTATTGCGTAGAAATTCGGGCAGCATCAGGCAGGCAAAAATGCCTACACAAACCAGGAACAAAACCAAAAAACGGCCAGAGTAGGCGGCTATGGATTTTTTTCTGGTCTGGAATGCCGTCATCTCAACCTGATTTTTCAAGTTGCGTTTTGACGGCCTGGCTGGCGCGTTGGCTCGTTGCGCGCCCATCGATCGTGGGGATCAGGGCTTTCATCACCTTACCCATGTCTTTAAGTGAAGTCGCTGCCTGCTCGCTAATTACCTGGCTGACAAGTGCATCTAATTCTGCGTCCGAGACTTGCTTGGGTAGAAAGGTTTCCAGGTACTGGATTTCGGCTTTTGTGTCTGCAATTACATCCGCGCGGTTGGCTTTTTCTGCATCGGCAATAGTCTCAACGCGGGTCTTGATTTCCTTTTGGATAAGCGCTTGCGTCTCCTGGGGGTCAAGTTTTGATCCCTTATTCACTTCCAATAACTTCCCTGCCGACATCACCATGCGCAAAACGCGCTTTTTGACCTCATCATGCTCCTTCATGGCAGCATGCAACAAATTTTGAAAGTTCGATGTGTTTTCCATAGGCTTATTATAAAACACCTCGCCGGGCATTCCCAACTGGGCGGATAACTCGATTAAGGGTTAATCGTAATGAGGTTCTTGAGGGCTTCGAAAATAGACTCGCCGATACCTGGCACTTCCATCAGGTCGTCAAGTGTCTGGAAGGGGCCATGATCGTTGCGGTAAGTCAGGATGGCCTGAGCCTTAAGTTCGCCAATTTGGGGTAAGGCCATTAGTTGCTCAGCCGTTGCGGTATTGATATCAAGCAAACCGCTTAATCCTAAATTTCCATTATTGGTAGCTGAATTTTGGGCATTGGAGGTCGGAATGGAAATTTTTTGACCATCCTTTAAGACCAAGGCTAAATTCAACTTGCTCAGGTCCGCGTCCACTGCCGTACCACCGGAAAGTTCAATGGCATCCACAAGATGGATACCTTCAGGCAGATCGTAAACCCCTGGCTGTTTGACCGCGCCGGCTAATTCCACTTTGATGGTTTCAGTTTCCAGGGTTGTGTTTGCGCTCGGGTTGGCCGTAACGGTCACCAGAGGGATCGGAGTCCCTCGTTGAGGAAGAATAAAAAGCAGGATAATCCCAGCAAAAAGCAATCCGAGCAAGATTCCAAGCAGAATATGTTGCCAGGGTTTCATGATTGCGAAGGTTTTTCTTCTTTCATCAGCATCAGTTTGAAGGCATTGATGGAGACTTCAAGCATATCCAGGCTGGGTTCGCGCGTAGAGAGTTTTTGGAGCCAAAGATTAGGCTGCATGAGGGCTTTGACAAACTTCGACTTGTCCATGTTTTTTGCTGCCCATTGGATGTATTCATAGGCGATTCCAGCAATGATTGGGAGCATAATGACCCGCGAAGCCAAACGCAACACGATGGAAAGAGGTCCGAGCAGGGCAAAGATAAATGTGGAAATCACCAGGAATGTCAGCAAAAAGGAGGTGCCGCAGCGTGGATGGCAGGTACTCATTTTGGCAGCTTCTTCCGGGATTAGTTCCATCCTGGCCTCGTAGGCGTTGATCGTCTTATGTTCGGCTCCATGGTACATAAACGTGCGCTTGATTTCCGCCATTCTGCCAACAAGAGCAAGGTAGACGACCAGTATTATCAGGCGCAGAATGCCCTCAATCACGTTACCCCACCAGACTCCCAGGTTGAGCGCTTGGTCCAATTTTCCTGCAACAAATGCTGGCAAGATAAAAAATAGCACCACCGCCATGGAGAGTGAAAAAAGCAGAGTGAAGAAAAGTGAACTGCCTTCCAACTTTTCATCTTCGCCGGTCTGGTAATTGGCAGCCTTGGTGAGCATGCGGGTACCTAGCCCAAGGGCATCCCACAGCCCGATGACTCCTCGCAGGAAGGGGATTTTCATCAGCTTGCTCTGGTAAAGGGAGGGCAGGTCTTCCTGATAGGTGACGATGCTCCCGTCTGGTTTGCGGCAAGCCATGGCGAGGTTCTTTCTGCCTCGCATCATCACCCCTTCTATAACAGCCTGTCCTCCGTAGGAAGGCAGGCGCAGTTGCGTTTCAGATTGTGGCATCATCAAGCCCGAAAACTTTCCAGGAAGCGGATGAATGCCTGGACGCCAAGTTTCCAAACAGTCAGATTTTGGTGTTCGTTGGGGGAATGGATCTGGTCATCTGGCAAACCGAAGCCGGTTAAGAGTGATTTAACCCCCAGGGCATTCTGCATGGTTGTGGCTACGGGGATGCTGCCGCCTTCACGTCGGAATGTGATTGGCCTTCTCCAGGTTTCTTCCAAAGCTTTGACCAGTTGGTCTGAGCCAGGCGCATCACTTGCCAGGTAAGCCGGGCTTCCGGAGTGTTTGTAGAAGGTGGCTCGGACCGTATCGGGCACCAAGCCGGCGATGTAGCGTTGAGCTTTCATATAGATGATTTCAGGGTCCTGGTCTGGCACCAGGCGGCAGGAAATCTTGGCTTTTGCGTAGGCAGGAATAATGGTCTTTGCACCTTCGCCAATGAAACCGGAATAGAGACCGTTAACATCCAGTGTTGGCCTTGCGCCGGCCCTTTCATTTGAGTTGTATCCCGCTTCCCCAAAAAGCTTGGGGGAACCTGAAACCTGCAGAATACTCTCATCCGCGGTCTTGGTAGATGCCAGCTTTTTCCGTTCAGTCTCGTCCAGTGGAAGTACTTCATCGTAGAAACCTGGGATGGCAATTGATCCGTCTGAGTTGTGCAGTTTGGCAATGATCTCAGCAAGCACATTGGCTGGGTTGGCGACCACACCGCCAAAGAGTCCCGAATGCAGATCAGCCTGGGGACCATCAATACGAAGTTCAAAATAAATCATGCCGCGCAAACCATACGTTATCGTTGGCATATCTTTGGCAATCATGCCGGCATCCGGGTTGAGAACCATGTCGCAAGCCAACAACTCCTTGTGATTGTGAATGAACGTATCCAGGCTTGGCGAACCAATTTCCTCTTCACCTTCCAGCAAAAACTTGATATTCAAAGGTAATTCAGATGTCTTTAATACGGCTTCCACGGCAAATATCGCCGCCATCACTTGCCCCTTCATATCTGAAGCTCCCCGGGCATGAAGATTGTCATTCATGATTGTCGGGGTGAATGCGTCCGTCTTCCATTCGTTGATTGGGTCTGCAGGTTGAACGTCATAATGGCCATATATTAGCAAAGTTTTGGCGGACTCTCCGCCTTTGTTAAATTCGGCATAGAGGATAGGATGAACTTTTGTCTTAAAGGTTTGGACTTTATCTGCCCCTAAACCCTTCAAGTATTCCGCAAGGTAATCGCAGGCTGCCTGGATATCTGCTTTCCTCTCCGGATCTGTTGAAACAGAGGGAATACTCAGCAAAGAGAACAAATCCTTCAATTTTTCGTTATAGTTCCCGTCGAACCAGTTTAATGCGGCCTGTAGATTTTTCATTTTCGAATATCCTCGTAATAAAAGATTCTAAATATTATATGACAATCAAACCTCAATCATGATAGCATTTATTTGTTATCATCAATTTGGAGAATATTGCTTCATGGAAAAAGAACATCGAAAATTAATTATTATCGGCGCAGGCCCTGCTGGGCTTGCTGCTGGTATTTATGCTGCCCGGGCAGAGTTGAATCCGCTGCTATTCACCGGTATGGTACTTTACGGTCAGGCTTCAGTAACCGAAACAATCGAAAACTACCCAGGTTTTCCCAAAGGGATTGGCGGCAATGATTTGGGGCAAACCTTCCAGGTACAAGCTGAAAGATTTGGAACTGAGATTGAATATAAGCAAGTTGATTGCTTGAATTTGGATGCCAGACCTTTTGAGGTCTCAACTTATGGTAAAGAGTACACGGCCGACTCAATTATATTGGCCACCGGAGCGGATAATCGAAAGCTGGACGTTCCGGGAGAAGTTGAATTCACCGGCAGAGGCGTGTCCTACTGTGCCACTTGCGACGGCTGGTTCTACAAAGAAAAGGACATTCACGTTGTTGGTGGCGGGGATAGCGCTCTGGAAGAAGCAATTTTCCTGACCAGGTTTGCCCGCAGCGTCACCATCATTCATCGGCGGGATTCCTTACGCGCCGGGGTCTTACTGGAAAAGCGTGCCCGAATAGATCCCAAGATTAATTTTATTTGGAACACAATCGTCAAGGAAATTCAAGGTCAGGAGAAAATTACCAACCTGGTGATTCAAGATCTCAAAACCCAGGAAACCAAAACCATTCCAAGCGAAGGCGTTTTCATTTTTATCGGTCATACCCCCAATTCTGACCTTTTCAAGCACCAACTGGCCATGTCGGAAGATGGAACCGTGCTTGTGGATAGAACTTACCAGACTAGCATCCCGGGCGTTTTTGCCGCCGGCGAGATTTGTGACCCCTACTTCAGGCAGGTTGTCACTTCGGCTGGCATGGGTGCCGCGGCAGCCATTTCCGCTGTGCGCTATCTTGAAGAAATGGCCTGCAATACCCCCTGATCTGAGCTTCAGAAGCTGTCAGATTTCTCCACTCAACCTGGAAATAAAACTCAACAAGTAAGCTTTGATAGCGTCTTCTCCCGCCAGTTGTGCCAGGGTGGGTGTGTTCTCCATGGCTTGTTTGAGCGACACAAGTTCGTTGACGAATTCCAGGACCAGATCTATACCTGCTTTGGATGCCTCGTCTAGGCTGATTTCCCGGCTGCCAACGATGGCGATGACGGGCAACCCATACTTTTTAGCTCGAGCGGCGATTCCCACAGGTGCCTTGCCGTAAAGGGATTGGTTGTCCATCCGGCCTTCCCCGGTGATGACGCAATCAGCCATCTTGAGGTGTTCATCCATCCGCACCAGGTCAAGAATGGTCTCAACCCCGGGTTCGATTTTGCTTCCGCAAAAGGCAAGTAACCCAAACCCCAACCCTCCAGCCGCACCCGCGCCAGGAGTATTTGAGAAATCCTTACCGGTGGACTGGTCCACAACATCCGCAAGGTGGCTCAGAATATGGTCTAATTTTCCCAGGTCTTCAGGCGAGGCTCCTTTTTGCATCCCAAAGATGCGAGCGGCCCCCGTTCCACCGCAAAGCGGGTTATTTACATCTGTAAGTACAGTGATTTCAACTTCCCTTAACCTTGGGTCCAGGCCTTCAAAATCGATTGAATCCAGTTCTGCTATACCAGCCGCGCCAGGTCCGATCTCCCGCCCGTACTGGTCACGGAATGAAACCCCTAAAGCCTGCGCCATGCCAACGCCGCCATCATGGGTGGCACTGCCGCCAACCCCCACGAAGAGTTGCCTGACGCCCCTCTCAAGCGCTGCCAGAATCAACTGCCCGGTCCCAAAAGTGCTTGTCTTAAATGGGTCGCGGTCGCAATCTGCAATCAGGGTCAGCCCCGAAGCTGCCGCCATTTCAATCACCGCCTGATTGCCTGGGAGGATTCCGTATTTCGCCGTTACGGGTTTACCCAGCGGATCGCGCACGGTAGCCCACTCAAATCTTCCTCCCAAACCTGTCACCAGGGCCTCAGCCGTGCCTTCACCACCATCAGCTACAGGCACGATTGTCACCTGTGCATCAGCTTGCACCGTCAGCACGCCTGCCTTCACATAGGTGGCTACCTCGAGAGACGTTGCCGACCCCTTGAAGGAATCCATGGCGATTAGTATGCGGAGGGAAGTTTTGGTATTCAAATCTACCTCGACCTTAAAATATCGACCCCCCATTCTCTGGGGAGGAGAAAATTTGGCCTCCCAGTGATGGAAAACTGACCATGGGGTTGGGCCTGAATGATCACTTGATCAGCCAAACGCCAAATATTCCCTCGTTGATTTACGGGGTCGGGGCCTGGCCGGTTCCGATCCAACTAAAGACGCGTTTTTCGCTGAGCAATCCCGCTTCTTCGTAGATTGGGTTGGCAGCATCGCTGTTGACTTGCCTGGCAACCGAGACGGACCACTGGATGATGTGCGGGTTTGCGTCTTGCGGTTTGAAAGCCAGCGGAACCGTAAATTTAGTGTCCGAAACGTATTCAACCAGGATTTTTTCCTCTGTTGAGGTCAGGTCCTGGATGGTTACCCGGTACTTCTCGATCGCGCGCAGGTTGGCAACACTGGCCCATTGCAGGGTGACGGATTCCACATTCGCCGCAAATGAAGATCCGGATGCGGGTAGCAGCAGGTTGGGCGCGGGATAGGGCGGCAAGGGTGTGGCCGTTGGGGTGGGGCCAGGGGTCGGCAGTCGGTCGCAGAGCGGCACGATGTATGTCTGTCCACTGACGATGACATCTGTGGTCATGTTGTTGTAATTCATAATCGCGGCGTAGGGCACATTGTAATTAGCGGCAATGCCGCTGAGGGTTGAGTTGGCGTCTGCCACCACCGCGACTGTATTGTCGCAATCTGGGGCAAAAGTGGGTGTAGCTTCCGTTGTGGCTGTTGGCACTGGTGAAGCCGTAGCGGTCGGCACTGGGATGAGAATGATCGTCCCGGCAGCCCCAAGCGTGCAGGCAGTATCGAGTTTGTTTTGCACAATAATCGCGTCTACCGAGATGTTGAAACGCGCTGAGAGGCCTAAACAGGTATCTTCATTTGCCAATGTATATTCGATAGGTGGCAGGGGTGTCCAAGTCGGCAGGGGGGGAGGTGCCAGGGTTTCCGTGGGTGTTGCCGTACTGGAAAGGGTCTTCGTGACCGTTGGGGAAGTGGTCTGAAGTGCCCGGGCATCCTGCAACGGTTTGAGAAAGGCAAAATAAGCCAGCAGGCCGATCAAACCCAATATCAGAACGGCAAAGCCGACGGCAGCGGGCAAGCCCATGCGCACTTCGGATGGTTGGCGTGGTTGGATGCTGCTTCTCTTGCTGAGTTCAGCATTCGCGTTTAAAGGTGTACCGCAAACCAGGCAACGGCTGGCGTTGCTGGCAAGGCGCGTGCCGCAGACAGGGCAAATTTTATTAGGCGTGGTGGATTTTGAGAGTGGTTTTTTCATTCGCAATTTAAGTCAGGGGCTTGATAGAATTCCTATGATGACAAGTCTATACGTACATATCCCGTTTTGCAGGAGCAGATGCGTGTATTGTGATTTTATCACGTATGCCGGTAAGGAAGATTTGCTTCCCAGTTACGTGGATTCGCTTGTGACTGAAATCCAAATCGCCTCGGCCAGGCTCACTGTTGAGGAGAAGATTGTCGAGACTATCTACCTGGGAGGTGGCACGCCTTCATTGCTAAACCCTGGCCAGGTCGAGCGTATTCTGAATGAGATTTCCAAACATTTTAGCGTTAGCAAAGCAGCCGAAATCACGCTGGAGGCCAACCCAGGTACCACCACGATCCAGAAGCTAGCTGGATTTCGCGCGGCGGGAGTGAACCGGCTAAGCTTTGGGGTCCAAACTTTTCACGATCTCGAGTTGGCAGCTTTGGGGCGCATCCATCGCAGCTTCACCGCTCTGCACGAGCTTGAAGCCGCCAGGCAAGCAGGCTTTCGGAATATCAGCCTGGATTTGATTTACGGATTGCCCGGACAAACCTTGTCCGCGTGGCTTGAAAACATCGAAACGGCCCTGACTTTGGATGTGCCGCATCTCTCCATGTATGCCTTAATCCTGGAAGAAGAGACTCCGCTCTTCCGTTCTGTGCAGGAAGGTAAGGTTACTCTTCCGGATGACGACTTTGTTGCAGATATGTTTGATGCGGCCAGGCAGCGACTGGAACAAGCCGGATGGCGGCACTACGAAATTTCCAATTGGGCAAAGGCGAAAGAAAACGAATCTGCCCACAACAAGGCCTATTGGAAGAACGGTAGCTGGCTGGGTTTAGGGGTCGCTGCGCATAGCCACATAAGAAACTTGCGTTTTTCTAACACTGAATACATAGAAACATACATCCAAAAACTTACCGATAATGCTCCTGAAGGTCTTACAGGTGTTACCTCACCAGCCCAAAACTGGCAGACCGAAAACGATACCCTCACCGAAATGCGCGAAACCATGATGTTGGGTTTTCGCCTGCTGGATGATGGGGTGGACTTGTCCGCTTTCAAACAGAGCTTTTCAGCAGATGCGGAACTGGTCTTTTCCAAAGAAATCGCTTATCTGACCAGGCGTGGATTAATCGAAAAAGTAACCGGGGGAGGGATTTCCCGGCTTAGGTTATGCAAGGTTGCGGTTGGGATTGCCAATCAGGTTTTCAGGGAGTTTGTCTAAACCTCCTGAACTTAGTCCAATTCCTCCGGCTTGATATCGGCCACCGATTCAAAAACATACTTTGGTTGGTAGGGGAACTTGTGCAGCATATTCTCCGTTGTGACCCCTGAGAGCACCAAAATTGTCTCCAACCCACCTGTAATTCCCGCCACCACGTCCGTATCCATACGGTCGCCAACCATGATCGAACTTTCAGAATGCGCGTCAATGTGGTTCAATGCCAGGCGCATCATTAATGCGTTCGGTTTGCCAATAAAGTATGGCGAAATGCCGCTTGCTCTTTCAATCAATGCTGCCATGGCGCCGCATGCAGGCACCAATCCATTTTCGGAAGTTCCGTTGGCGTCTGGGTTCGTCGCAATAAACTTGGCGCCGGCCTGAATCAGGCGGATGGCAACGGTTAATTGGTCCACGCTGTATTGATGGGTTTCTCCCAACACCACATAATCCGGGTCGGTTGAAGTCTGAATATAGCCGATGGCGTGGATGGCCTCGGTGAGGCCAAGTTCGCCAATCACGAAAGCAGTTCCATTCGGTTTTTGATTATTGAGGAATGCTGCTGTTGCCAGCGCGGAAGTGTAAATTTTACTCTCCGGCACATTCAGCCCGTTAATCTGTAGGCGATGGGCGAGGTCCCGCGTCGTGTAGAGTGGATTGTTCGTAAGAACAAGGAATTTTCGTTTTTGGTCAATCAGTTTTTGGATGAACTGATCCGCACCGGGAATCAGTTTTTTTCCGTGCACCAGCACGCCATCCATGTCTATCAGATATGCTTTTTTGATCTTTTGCATTTTTTCCTTCAGAAATCGTAAAAATATTTTCAAGCATGATTGTACATGATATCCGTTAACATTTGATGAACTTCTGATTGAGGAAATCAATAAGATTTCTTAGAGGTGGGCAAGCATCGCAGGCAAGAAACACTAATCGATATTAAAAAAACAGCCACCAAGTTGAGGTGGCTGTTAGTTGTAAGTTTTGAGATTACTTCTTGGTGAGGATGATGCGGGCGTCCACTACTTTGACACCTTTGCCTTCTTCGTATGCAATCACCGGGTTGGCATCCGATTCAGCCACTTCAGCGCTGAGGTCATTCACCATGTAGGCGTAACGGGCCAAAACATCCGCGAGGGCTTTTCTATCGCGGGGTTTTTCACCGCGGGCACCGCGCAGAATAGCCGCGGATTTGATTTCATCCTGCATGGACATGGCATCTTCAATGTTGATAGGAGCAACGCGGAAGGTGACGTCCTTAAGGACTTCCACGAAGATACCGCCCAAGCCAAACATGACAGTGGGTCCGAAGGTGACGTCATTAACCGACCCGATGATGATTTCGGTTGCCCATGGGGCCATTTCCTGGACGGCTACACCGTCAATTTCAGCGTCGGCTTTGTAGGCCAGGGAATTCTTAAGGATGGTTTGGTAGGCTTCACGCACACCAGCTTCATCCTTAATGCTCACCTTTACGGCTCCGGCATCGGATTTGTGCAAAATGTCAGGGGAGACGATTTTCATTACCACAGGGAAGCCAATTTCAGAGGCAAATTTGATAGCTTCATCCTCAGACTTGGCCAGCAAAGTGGCGGTCACGGGAAGGCCATAGGCTCCAAAGACCTGCTTTGCTTCAATTTCGGTCAATGCTGCCCGGCCTTTTGAGCGGGCTTCGGCGATGATGTTTCTTGCCACGTCGCCATTTACGCCTTCGGCGTAGTAGGTTGAAGTCTGGGTCATTTCAGCCATGCGGGCATCGTCGCGTAAGGCTCCCAGGGCTTTGACAGCCAGGTCTGGAGCCCCATAAGCCGGGACGCCGTTTTCCACCAACCAGCCCATGGCGGCCTCGCTCTTCTCACCGCCCACGAAGGAGACTGTGATCGGTTTGCCAGTGACACCGGAATCTTTGACACCTTTGAGGATAGCTTCTGCGATTCCCTGAGGATCCGTCTGCGCAGTTTCGCAGTAAAGCACCACCAGTCCATCCACCCATTTGTGGGCGTAGGAGAATTGTGTGGTCTCGCGATACCATTCGTTGCCAGCCATGCCGGTCATATCCACAGGGTTCTTGGCAGAACCGAAGTCTGGCATGTGATGCTTCAATTCTTCCTGCACGTCGTCAGGGGCAAAATGCATCGGCAGGCCATATTTCTCGGCAGCATCAGTAGCCAGCACGCCAACACCACCACCATTGGTAAGGATGAGGATGTTATCGCCTGTCATGCCCGGTTGCAGTGAGAGAGCCAGGGTCTTGTCAAAGAGGTCATCCAGCGAGTCAGTCTGGGTAACGCCGCACTGCCTGAACGCCGAGCCATAAATGCGGGCAGCGCCTGCTAATGAACCCGTGTGGGAAGCGGCTGCGGCGGCACCGTGTGCGGAGACGCCAGATTTGAGAACCACAATCGGTTTGGTAGCTTTGCGGGCTTCATCCATGAAGTTGCGGCCATTCTTGAGACCTTCAATGTACAGGGTGATACAGGAGGTATCAGGATCCTCATTGAGGTATTTGATCATGTCCGAGAAGTCCACATCGGACATATTGCCGATGGAAATCATCTTATCAAAACCAATTCGGCGGGTGAATGTGGATGCGTCCATGGCAATCAGCAATGCACCGGATTGGGAAACGAGCGATGCCTTTCCTGCCAGAGGGAGGAATGGCGCAAAAGAGGCATTCATCTTGTCACTGTTGGAAAGGGTACCCACGATGTTCGGGCCCAAAACGCGCATGTTGTACTCACGGGCGACACGTACAATGGCGTCTTCGGTTTCGTGATCGCCAACTTCGCTGAATCCGGAGGTGATGATGCTTACGCCCTTCACACCTTTTTCGCCGCACTGTTTGACAGCTTCGAGCACAAACTTGGCAGGGATGGTGATGACTGCCAGGTCGACCACATAGGGAATGTCATTGACGGTGGGATAGGCTTTGAAACCAAGGATTTCAGGGTCTTTTGGGTTGACGGGGTAAATGCCACCCTCGTATCCACTTTCGATTAACTTTAAAACAACGTTGTAGCCGATTTTCCCTGGCGTAGCCGAGGCGCCGATGATGGCAATGGTCTTGGGTTTTAACAGACCGGTAAGAATTGGATCCACTTTTTCCTCCGAGATTATGTTTTTATTCGAAGAAAAGTATACCTTAATAAGCGACCACGAATTCGAATCCAAACCTTCTTTGACTATAAATTCAGGTGAATTTGCCTGTAAAAGTAAAGGAATTTTAGTATCGTTATCAAATTCATCCCAAACCTACTTTGCCCCGACTATAATTTGCTACTGGAGGAAGAAACATGGAAAAACTTCGCATTGGATATATCGGGTTGGGTCTGATGGGCAGCCCGATGGCTATGAATATTTTGAAAGCGGGTTACCCGTTAACGGTTTGGAATAGGACCAGAGAAAAAGCTTCTCTACACATTGCCGCAGGAGCCAAATTGGCTGATACGCCAGCACAGGTGGCCGCGACCTCAGATATTGTCTTCACCAATTTATCTGATTCTCCAGATGTCCTTGAAGTTGACCTCGGCACTGACGGGGTTATTCAGGGTGCTCATCCAGGCATGATCTTAATTGATAATTCGACTATTAAATCTTCGGCCAGCCAGGAGATCTGCAACCGCATGCAAGCAGTTGGGGTAAGCAGTCTGGATGCGCCTGTTAGCGGCGGCACCGTGGGTGCCCAAAACGCCACTTTAGCCATCATGGTGGGAGGTGATGCAGCCGCCCTGGAAAAAGCCATGCCGGTTCTGCTGTGCATGGGTAAAAGAATCACTCATGTGGGTGGCCCTGGTACCGGCCAAATTGCCAAGGCCGCCAACCAGATTATGGTAGCCGCCCAAATGGTGGCCATGGGCGAAATGATGATTTTTGCCCAGAAAGCCGGGGCTGACCCGCACAAAGTGGTTGAGGCCAGCCAGGGGGGTGCAGCTCAATGCTGGACCCTGGATAACAAACCCCAGCGCCTCTTTGTTGGCAACCGCACCCCTGGTTTCAAGTGTTCGCTGCAAGCCAAGGACCTGAACATCGTCATGGAGACCGCCAGGGAAAACCTGGTGGCATTGCCAGGCAGTGCTATTAGCGCCCAGCTTTTCAATGCCATGGTTGCTAACGGCGATGGCGACCTGGATAATGCAGCGGTCATCAGCATCATTGAAAAATTAAGTGGCGAGGCCTTGAAAACCGACTGAGGTCAGATTGTGCTCTGCCAAAAACTGGCTAATACTAAGTTTGTATATGCCAAAACGCTGGTTTATAATTTTGCCTAGACCTGATCAAGGAGATTACTATGGATTTTGAATTTATCAAACCACTATTGCTTGAAGACCAAAAGTCAAAAATCGTTTTGCTGGTGATGGATGGCCTGGGCGGCCTTCCCTTGACCCCTGATGGCAAGACTGAACTTGAAACTGCCAAAAAGCCGAATCTGAACGCCCTGGCAAAAAATTCAATTCTTGGATTGCACCATTCGGTGCCCTTTGGTGTCACTCCCGGAAGCGGCCAGGCCCATCTTGGCCTCTTTGGTTATGACCCTGTCAAGTACGAAATTGGGCGGGGTGTACTCTCAGCCCTGGGTGTCGATTTTGACCTCGGTCCTAACGATGTAGCTGCTCGCGGTAACTTCTGCACTGTGGATGCGGATGGCGTGATCACCGACCGCCGCGCCGGGCGCATTCCCACTGAAATTGGGCAAGCCCTGTGCGACAGGATTAAAGCCAAGGTTCAATTACCAGGTGTCGAACTCTTCTTGATGCCTGAAAAAGAGTACCGCTTTGTCTTTGTCATTCGCGGCGAAGGCCTATCCGGCGACATTTCGGATACCGACCCGCAAATGGTCGGCAAAAAGGCCCATATTGCCACTGCCACCAAGCCCGAAGCCGAACACACTGCCGAATTGATCCGCAGTTTTGTTGAGCAAGCCAACGCAGTCATCAAGAACGACCATCCGGCCAACAGTTTTGTGCTGCGCGGTTTTGCTGGCATGCCCAAATGGCCGAAATTCAACGATGTTTGGGGCGTCAACTCCCTCGCAATTGCGCAATATCCGATGTATCGCGGCGTTGCGAAAGTGGTTGGTATGACGGTTATGCCACCAGCCGAGACCATGGAAGATGAAATGACTATGCTTGAAGAAAATTGGGACAAGTTCGACTTTTTCTTTGTGCACATTAAGAAGACGGATAGCTACGGCGAGGACGGCAACTTTGACGCCAAGGTGGAAGTCATCGAGCATGTGGATCAGTTGCTGCCCAGGATCATGGCTCTAAAGCCAGATTGCCTAATCGTGACAGGTGACCACTCAACTCCTGCCAAGATGAAAAGCCACTCTTGGCACCCAATCCCTACCCTGCTTTATTCCCCAGATTGCCGGCCGGATGGGCTTGAAGAATTTGGTGAGCGCACCTGCGTAAAAGGCAGCCTTGGGCCCCGCTTCGATGCCTACGACCTGATGCCTTATGCGTTGGCACATGCTAAAAGGCTTGAAAAGTTTGGCGCTTAAGTCAATAATCCTTTTTCACATATGGAAGCCGATGCCTTTGCTGGATCGGCTTTTTTGATACCTCTAATAAATTGAGGGATCTTTTCACTAAAATGCAAATTTACAATAGGAAGTTGTGAGGAAATTCACCAAAGCGGTGTAAAATTTTACGTTGGTAAAGCAAATGGCTGTTTCAGCCGGTATAAAAGGAGAATTTATGTCTACACATTTGTACTTATCTTTACTTCCTGAAGCACTGATTTATTCGCAGTTGGATCCGGACGAATTCGGCACCTACTACGCGGTAGGCTCACAAAAAAAATCCAGGGGTCCGGCCATGTTCCTCGAAATCGACCCGGGTTTCAGGCATCCATACTTCCACATGGAAGCTGCTGTGGAGCGCTGCAAACCCCACGAGGACGGCAGCCCAAAGTCATCGCTTTATGTCTCCGTCTATCGGGTGCTGGAGCACATGGCTTTGGAGGCGATGCAGAAGTTCTTCCTGGTAACCGCGGACGGCCGCACGCTTGGCCTTTCTGCTGCGAACTATGAACCTATTGCTGAAAACAGCCTTCATCTTTACCAGGAAATTGCTCCGGTCACGCCGCTTGTGGTCAGTCGCCTGGACCCTGTCAATTTTTATGACTTGATTGTCAAAAATCCCACTTCGTTGATCACGGTTCCAGCCATCGCCTTCACCGAATTGCAATTAGGTGAGTTGGCAATCGACCCCATAATGGGTATTTCAGAAAACCTGCCTTATGGCAATAGCGATCATCTGCGTCAATGCTTGACCGAGGTAAAGACCAAATACGTCTCCACCAAGATGGTGGATCGCATTTCTTCCCCTGTGGTGCAGTATCGCACGGTTAAGAACGGTTTCTTCTTCGGCAATCATGACGGCCTCAAGTATTTCCCCATGCCCAGCCCCGAGGTCCTCAGAGCCGAGCATTACCCTTGGTTTAGGTCTGCGAACATGTAAACTGGGGTTGTACTGTTTCAGCCCGGAAAAGGATTTTTTCCGGGTAGTTTTTTCAAACTTTATAAAGGAGATCGTATGAATTTTAATATTTGGTTGTACATTGGTATTATCGGGGGGGTCATTTCAATTGGAGTGGCATTATATTTGTTTTTCTGGGTTCGAAAGCAAGACCCTGGTTCTGCCAGAGCCCAGGAAGTGGCCAAATGGATCAAAGATGGAGCCGCTGCTTACCTGAAAAAACTCTACACCGCCCTCGGGATCCTCGCCTTTATTCTTTCAGTCATCATTGCATTGGTTTTCAGCCTTACTAAAAGTGGCATCACACCTGAAGCAACTTACGCTTCCACACTTCCCCTTGGCGTGGTCATGGCAATTTGCTTTCTTTTTGGTGCCATCTGTTCCGCTTCTGCTGGCTTATTAGGGATGAGTGTGGCGGTGGAAGCCAATGTTCGCACGGCCACCGCTGCCAAGACTAACCTCTCCAGCGCTTTCCGACTTTCTTTCTATGCCGGTGCCGTACTCGGTTTGGCCATGGTTGGCGTGGCGGTCTTGGGAATGAGCCTTATCTACCTCATCACCAGAGATGCGCAGGCGGTTTTGGGGTTCAGTTTTGGAGCTTCCACCTTGGCCCTTTTAGCCAAAGCAGGGGGAGGTATTTACACCAAGACGGCTGATATTGCCGCGGATCTGGTGGGTAAAATTGAGCTAGGTATTCCGGAAGATGACCCCCGGAATCCAGCCGTCGTGGCAGACAATGTTGGCGACAACGTGGGTGACGTGGCCGGCATGGGTGCGGATATCTTTGATAGTTATGTGGCTGCTGCAGTCGCAGTAATGCTTCTGGGGGCAAGCTTCAGTTTGAGGGGCAAATTGGACCCGATCCTCTACACGGTTTTACCTTTGATTATCTGTATCTTGGGAACCGCGGCGTCGTTGATAGGCATCCAATTTGTGCGGGTCAAAGATGAGGGCGACCCGGGTGCGGCTTTAAATCGCGGCACGATCATCACTTGCTTAATCTTTATCCTTATGATGCTTGGCCTTAAATTTTCTTTCGCTGAACTGAATTGGGGTGTAGTTTGGTCAGCCGTCGCGGGCATTATCGCGGGGGTGGTCATCGGTTTTACTTCGGATTATTTTACGAATGATAAATACAAACCCGTTCAGGAAACCAGCCGGGTCTCCACTTCAGGTTCAGCCATTACTATCATTACCGGGTTTTCCTACGGTCTGATTTCGATTGTGCCTTCAGTTATTGGCATCGTTACGGCGACATTGGTGGCTTATTTTGTCTCCCAGGCCAACGGTTTGCCAGGTATTTATGGCATTGGCATTGCAGCAGTAGGTATGCTGTCCATCAGCGGCATGATTGTTTCTGCGGATGCTTACGGCCCGATTGTCGATAATGCCCGTGGCATTGCTCAAATGGCCGGCATGGGCGATGAAGTAATCGAGCGCGCAGATACACTGGATTCGGCGGGCAATACCGCCAAAGCCATTACCAAGGGCTTCTCCATCAGCGCCGCAGCCCTGACCGTGCTGGCGCTTTTTGCTGCCTTCTCGGAAGTGATGGCCTTGCACGGCGTTGAGATCCAAATCAGCCTCAGGAACCCCCTGGTGGTCGCTGGCGTCTTCCTGGGCGCCATGACCCCACCGTTCTTTTCAGCTCTGACCATGTTGGCGGTTACCCATGGTGCTTTCGACATGATCGAAGAAATTCGCGCGCAGTTTAAAGCCAACCCCAATATTTTGGCTGGCAAAGAAAATCCGGATTACGCGCGCTGTGTCAGCCTCGCTGCTCATGGCGCTTTAACTTCGTTGATTGGGCCGGCCTTCCTGGCGGTAGGAATGCCCCTCGTGGTTGGGTTTATCTTTGGACCGGAAGCCTTAGGCGGCTTTTTGGGTGGCTCAATTTTCACTGGGGTGATCTTCGCCCTATTGATGAGTAACGCCGGAGGGTTGTGGGACAATGCCAAAAAGTATATTGAAAGTGGTAAGTTTGGCGGTCCAGGTTCTGAAGCCCATAAAGCAGCCATAGTTGGCGATACCGTCGGCGATCCTTTCAAGGATACGGCCGGTCCCTCACTAAACACGTTGATCACCGTGATGAGCCTGGTGAGTTCGCTATTTGCCCCAATCATTGCCGTCGTGCATCTGATCAGATAAGCCCGATTGAAGTCCGATTGAACACAATCAAACGAGCAGGCTCAGCCTGCTCGTATCTTTTAAGTATCCAATCAAGTGGGTTTTCCTTAATGTTTGTAGTGCAGCGGTTTACGATCTTCGAACAAGTCGTTAAAAGCATTCAGATGCTTGTTGAGGGCTTTGCCTGGGTCAACATCCACAATAGCCAACTGAATGCTGCGTTCTGCTGCCTGTGCCAGGCAATTTCCACTTGGGCTAAGGATCTGGGAAGCCCCCGTAAACTCAAGTTCCTCGTCCTGCCCAGTCTCCGTGCCCACCCGGTTGGCGGTGATGCTGAAAACCCGATTTTCAAGTGAACGCGTCACCATGGCGTTCTGGCACCAGGGCAACACCAGGTTGGCAGGGTGGGCAACGATTTGTGCGCCTTTGAGTGCCAACGTGCGGGCAGATTCCGGGAAGAACCAATCAAAACAAACCATCGTACCAATGATGACACCCTTGTAGCCAAACACGGAAAAGCCGCTATCTCCGGACTTGAACAGATTCTTTTCTTTGTAGAATAGATGCGTTTTTCGATAAAGATTTAATACACCCGTACCGTCCACGGCAACGGCCGAGTTATAAAGCCGGCTTCCATCTTTCTCAGAAAACCCGCAGACAATGCAGGCTTCATGCTCCCGGGCGGTGGCGATCAAGCTGCTTAGGAAAATTCCACTGCCATCCGCTGGTTCACTTGCCTGCAAAAGCGCGGCTTTATCGTCCTGCAAATAGCCCGTATTGGCCAACTCAGGTAGCACCAGGAGATCAAAATCGGCCTTATCAAGGTAAACCCGAATGAATTTCAGGTTGAAGGCAGGGTCCAAATGTTTTGGTCCGAATTGCAGAAAGCCAATTTTCATTGCTCACCCATCCAATTTATAGGGGCACTATATTGGTTAAAATTATATCCGCAGCCTGGTGCACATCCGAAAGCAGATTCATAGAAAACAAGAATTACCAGCCTTCCAGGTAACCTGATGTTGGTTATGGCTTGCAACCAGAACTAAGCTATGTATACTTACATTGAATAAAGCAACCTCGAAGTTGAGTTCTTGACGCAATACTGGAAAGGCATTTTTATATGAAAGAAGCTGATTTTTATACTCTACTGGAGGATGGCCACATCGCTTGCCACCTGTGCGCCCATGATTGCCGCATCGCGGAAGGCAAAACCGGCATCTGCAAGGTTCGCCTTCACGAGGACCGCAAACTTTATTCCCTTGATTACGGCCGCCTGATCGCGGAACATGCTGATCCCATCGAGAAAAAACCGCTTTACCACTTCCTCCCCGGCAGTCAGGCTTATTCAATTGCTTCACCTGGCTGTAACTTTCGCTGTGCCTGGTGTCAAAACTGGGATATTTCCCAAACCTGCGACCTTACTTCCATAGAAGAAATCCCGCTTACCACGCCCGAAAACGTAGTTGCCAGAGCCCTGGCAAGCGGATGCGAATCCATCGCCTACACCTATACCGAGCCGACCGTCTTTTATGAATATTGCCGCGATGTCGGCAAAATTGCCAAAGCCAACGGCCTGAAAAATGTTTTTGTGACCAATGGTTATATGCAAAAAGAAGTGGTTGCAGATATGGCCACCTGGCTGGATGCGGCCAATGTGGATATCAAGGCTTTCGATGATGCGGTCTGCAAACGCTATCTTGGTGCCCACCTCCAACCTGTTTTGGATGCCTGCGAAGCCATGGTTCGGGCGGGTATCTGGCTGGAAGTGACCACCTTATTGGTACCCGGCCTGAATGATGATCAGACCCAACTTGAAGGCCTGGCGGCCTTCATTGCCGGAAATCTAGGCAAAGTGACCCCCTGGCACATCAGCAAGTATTATCCAAATTATCAATACGATGCTTCTGCACCGACCTCCATGCGCAGCATCCAGAACGCGGTCGCCATCGGCCGCAAAGCCGGCCTGAAATACATCTACGTGGGCAACGCCGGCGTCGAACTGCCAACACGCTGCCACAGTTGCGGGGAAGTGTTGATTGAACGCGATGGTTTCCGCCCACGGGTAAACCGTGTTGAACAAGGACATTGCCCGGTTTGTGCAACAAAAATCCCCGGGGTTTGGTCCGGGGAATAATCTAATTGCAGATTGATTAAATCAGGTCAGCAAAGGCCTGATTGCTCACCAGGTCGTTTATATTTTCGAGATAGGGCTTCAGGTAGGTATCTTCCGGGATAAAGGGGATTTGCTCTCGGACGACCTTGTAAGCCTTTCTGGTTCCTCTGCCCTGTTGCGCCTGAGGGTCCTTTTGCAGGCGAAAATCGACTGCCTGGCAGGCTGAAAGGATTTCCACGGCAATAATGGTAGTGAGGTTCTTGATCACCTCCAGCGCGTGCAAGGCTGAATTTGCCCCCATGGATACATGATCTTCCACATTACCTGAAGACGGAATGCTATCCGTGCTGGCAGGATGGGAGAGGGTTTTATTCTCAGAAGCCAAGGCTGCCGCGGTATATTGCAGGATCATAAAGCCGGAGTTGAGTCCCCCGCGATCAGTCAGGAAGGGTGGGTAGGGGTTCACGTCACTGCGGTTATCCACCAGCTTGGCAATACGCCGTTCGGACATGTTACCCAAGTCAGTCAGCGCGATACTCAGAAAATCCAGCGCCAGTGCCAGAGGTTCACCGTGGAAATTACCCCCCGAAACAACCCGCACCTCTCCATGCTCAAAAAAGAGCAAAGGATTGTCGGTTACGGCATTAAGCTCTATATTTATCACGTTTTGCGCGTAGAGAATAGCCGAGTGCACTGCGCCATGCACCTGCGGAATGCAGCGCAGGGTGTAGGCGTCCTGGATATTTCTCGGATCATCCGGCCGGGTAAGTGTTGAACCCTCCAACAACGCGCGCATCTCTGCTGCCGTTTCAATTTGACAGGCTTGTGGGCGGTGTTCGTGGATGTGGGCATCAAAAGCGCGCAAGGTGCCATCCTGGGCTTCAAGCGTCAGAGCTGCGGCCGCATTGGCAGAATGGATCAGGCTCAAGGCCTCAGCCACCGCGTAACAGCCCAGCGCGGCCATCATGGTGGTGCCATTGGTGAGTGCCAGACCCTCCTTCGCGCTCAACTTAATCGGGCTAAGCCCAGCCTGTTTTAACGCCGCTGCCGAGTGCATACGCTGACTGCGATAAAACACCTCTCCCTGCCCAATCAAGGGAAGAGACATATGCGCCAATGGTGCCAGATCTCCGCTGGCACCCAGTGAACCTTTGGAAGGAATCAGGGGAATGATGTTTTGATTCAGCAGGTCGAGCAAGCTCTGCACGGTTGTCAAACGGATACCGGAATGACCCTGGGTGAGCGTGTTAGCCCGGATAAGGATCATGGCGCGTACGGTTTTTTCATCCAGCAGTGCACCCGTACCGACCGCGTGGCTCAGCAGGATGTTCTCCTGCAGTTTTTCCACATCCTCGGGGGGGATAATGCGATCCTTGAACGCCCCAAACCCAGTTGTAATGCCGTAAGCAATTTTCCCTTCAGCGACCAATTCCTGCACTGCGTTGGCTGCCCGTTCAATGTTGGGAATAGCCTTAGGGGCAATTTTGACCTGAATACTGGGGTCGCTGGCAACCTTGATGACGTCAGCGATGGTAAGGGAATGGCCGTCAATGGCGTATGTGTTCAAACCGACTCCCTAAACTTAAGCTTCTTCAATCTCAACCGTTTGCAGGGTAACCGCTGGTGAATCCAGCAGCATCGGGTCGCGAGGGGGCATGGAAAGGAGCACGTCCAGGCCTTCAACCACCTGTCCAAATACAGCGTGCTTCCCGTCCAGCCAGGGGGTCGGGACGGTTGTAAGGAAGAACTGCGAGCCATTTGTGTTGGGTCCGGCGTTGGCCATGGAGAGCATGCCAGCTTTGTCATGGCGCAGTTTGGAGTCAATTTCATCGCGGAAGGAGTATCCCGGCCCGCCCCGGCCTGTACCAGTCGGGTCGCCGCCCTGGACCATGAAATCCCTGATGACCCGGTGGAACTTGGTATCATCGTAATAGCCCTCACGAGCCAGGAAAACGAAATTATTGACCGTATTGGGCACCTGCTGGGCAAAAAGCTCCACCAGGATTTCACCTTTGCTGGTCTTGAATTTGGCTTTGTATTTTTTCTTGAGGTCCAACTTGAATTCCGGAGCAGACTTCCATTGTTTTTGGGTCATTGATTCCTCTCTTTCGATGTGATTCTACTGCAAGACGGTGCCAGCAGTGCTCTGGCAGGCATGCTTAGGTGTTGGGGCATCAGCCTTTGACGGCGCCGCCTAACATTCCACGGATAAAGAACCTCTGGAATAGTATGTACACCAGCACAGTAGGCACCGCCACTATCAAAGCTCCAGCCGCCAGCAAAGGCACGTTAGATGTGTAACGGCCCTGGAAAAAAGCCAGACCCACCGGCAACGTGCGCATGCTCTCATCCTGGATCATTAACAAGGCCAGCAGGAACTCATTCCAGGTCCACATAAAAATGAGCACAATCAGTGTCGTCAGCGATGGCGTGGAAAGTGGCACCAGGATTCGCCAGAGCGTCTGCCAACGGTTGGATCCGTCCATCGTAGCCGAATCTATCAGCTCCTGTGGAATGGTTTCAAAGCAGGAGGTCAGCCACAGCGTGCCGAAGGACACAGAGAGGCCAACCTGAGGCAGGATAAGCGCCCAGTAAGTATCCCGCAGTGAAAGTGTTTTCATCAGGTTGTAGAGCGGGATAATGGCCGCTTCAAACGGCACCATGTATCCCAGTAAAACCAACGGGTAAAGCCATTTTTTGCCAGGCAGCGGCAGTATGGCGAAGGCATATCCCGTGAGGATGGAAAGAAATACACTGCTTACGACGGTAATAACGGCCACGACAACGCTGTTTTTAAAGAATATTCCAAAGCGGCCAACCGTCCAGGCATTTCTGATATTTTCAAGGGAAAGCTGGGAAGGCAAAGCAAACGGGTTGAGGTTAACCTCGCTTGTTGAGCGAAACGCGTTCAGAAGTAAACCTGTGATAGGCAGGAAGACCAGAAGTGAGAAACTCACCAGCAAAAGGTAGCGAAAGAAGACCGCGCCTGAGGTCTGCTTCATTCTTTGCTCCAGGCATCCGCAGCCTGGTACTTGCGAATCAGCAGGGAGATGGCCAGAATGATCAAAGTAAGAATGGTGGCAATCGCGGCGGCATAACCAGTTTGGTTTTGCAGGAATGCTGAACGATAAACCAGAAATCCAGTGACAAGCGTGGCTTCCCCTGGTCCGCCCCGTGTGGTCACAAAAACCAGGTCAAAAACCCGCAGCGCGGCAATAATGGTGGTTATCAAGGCCACGCCAATTTCAGCACGTAAACCTGGGATGGTGATATAGCGCAGCTCCTGCCAGGCGTTGGCGCCGTCCAGGGCGGCTGCTTCGTAGTATTCGGTCGGAATCCGTTGCATACCGGCCAAAAAGAGCACCATGCAGAAGCCATATTGCACCCAGGTGCCGACCGCTCCCACTGCCGGCAATGCCAACGCAAAATCTCCCAACCAGGGGCGGGCCAGTGAACTTAAACCGATAGCTCTCAGCAAGAGATTCAGGGGTCCAAAAGTGGGGTTAAAGATCCAGCGCCAGGCCACGCCAATCACTACCATACTGAGCACTTGCGGCAGAAATAGGAGTGTTCGGAAAAAAGTGAAGCCCTTCAAAGGATATCTTCCGAGTAGGGAAGCCAAAAACAGGCCGATAAAGATGGGGATTAAGCAGTAGAAAATGATGAAAATCAGGTTATGGGAGAGCGCAAGCCAGAATTTACTGTCGGTGAAGACCTGCACGTAATTAGCAAATCCAATGAAGTTCTTTTGGGGAGCCAGCCCTTCCCAATTCAAGAAGCTGGTATGCACGGTCTGTAAAACCGGCCAGAATGTGAAAATAAGGTAAATTAGCAGACCTGGCAAAAGATAAACCAGGCCATGTACCTTCGATTCTCCTGGATATGCGTGTAGCCTGTTCATTTCAAGATTTAAGAATGCCCTGGGTATTGCTTACCCAGGGCATAATTGGTCGTCTACTTTTGTTTGGCAAGAAAGTCGGCATAGTCCTTTTGGACCGTAGCCGTGAATTCAACCGGCGTGGTGACACCGCCCAAGAGTTTTTGCAGTTCCGCCACCAGTGTGTCGTAGAAGGTGGGGGTCGCCCAGTCAATGTAATGGCCCACCAGGCTGGCTTTATTAACCGTATTCCAGGCTTTGAGCGTATCGGCGAATAGCGAACCTTCTACTATCTTGGTGTCTGCTGGTACTTCCATTGCCGGCATATAGCTGATTTCAGCCCATAATTGCGCGGCGCGTGGGCTGATCATCCAGCTGAGGTATTCAGCAGCAAGGTCGGCCTTGGTTGTGCCCTGACGGATGGCAAATGGAATGCCAACGCCGCCAATGGCCATACCGGCTTTACCACCCATGCCAGGCAAAAGGAAGAAGCCGAATTCCTGGTCTGTTCCAGCAATTAATTCACTGGCCAGCCAGGAACCTGTAATTGTCATGGCACCTTGGCCAGCCTTGAATGTCTTATTGCTATCGTCATATCCAATACCCGCGTATCCGTCTGTAAAATATCCGGCCTTGGCAATATCCAGCAGTAATTGGGCGGCTTGCTGGTTTTCAGGTGTGTCAAATGAAACATTGTTCATCCCGAAAACCAGGTTGTTGATGTATTCCGGGGTCACCAACAGGTGTTGAATGGCGCTGAATTCGTGGATGGCGTTCCAGCCATCCAAAGTACCGAACGAAATCGGGGTAACTCCGGCTGTTTTTATGGTGGCAAGCAGGGTCATGAAGTCTTCAAACGTGGTTGGGACAGTCCAACCATTTTTCTTGAAGAGTGTTTTATTGTAGTAAACGCCCACCACTTCAGCAGTCGGGCTGACGCCGTAGATGTTCCCAGATCCCATGGTTTTGCCGTCAGTTGTGAAGCTGTTTCGGCTTCCGATGGAGCTGGTGACAATCTTATCCCATCCCAATTTGGTGTAGTAATCGTTGAGGGGAAGCAGCAGATTAGCCTGCACCAGCGCGCCCATATCACTGCGGCCCTGGTTCACCTGGGCTACATCGGGGCCATTTGCCTCGGCAAGCGCCAATTTTTCGGTAACTTTAAGATCATCCAGGTTCTTGACTACGCGTTCGATCTGGACACCTGGGTGGGCGGTTTCAAATTCCTTATTCAAGGTATCCATAACCTTGGATTCAACATCGCGATAGAACTGATCCCAGACGATCAAGGTTTGGGGACCAGCTGCTGCAGCAGTAGGTTCAACAGGCTTGGCTGGTTCAGTTGCTTTGGCCGGCTCCGCAGGGGCTTGTGTTGGCGCGGTCGGTGCGGTCTGGCAGGCTGTCAGCAACATCGAAAGTACCAGGATCGTGGAAATAACGAGGGCAAATTTCTTCATGGTCTCCTCAATTTGCATTAGGTATATTTTTTATAATTATACCTGAACCGTGCACATGAAAAGCCCTCTGTGAGGACCTGATAGGCTATTCAGGCATTTTTAAGCGCATAATCCATCTGGCGGTAATCAGGTAAAATTAGCCTAATCAAATACACAACGAGGTATCATGAAAACTGCATTGATCACCGGCATTACCGGCCAGGATGGCTCCTATCTGGCTGAATATCTATTACACCAGGGGTACGAAGTGCACGGCATTATCCGTCGCGCATCCAACTTTAATACCCAGCGCATCGACCACATCTACCGGGATCCGCATAGCAAATCCGGAGAAAAATTGTTTCTGCATTATGGCGATCTGGGTTCCACCGGCTCGCTTGGGGATATCATCTACGATACTAAACCAGACGAGGTTTATCACCTGGCCGCCCAATCCCACGTCAAAGTCAGCTTTGAGATGCCGGAATACACCGGTGATACCACCGGTATGGGTACCACCCGCGTCCTGGAGGCTATCCGCCGCGTGAAAAAAGACATCAGGTTTTACCAGGCTTCCACGAGTGAGCTTTTTGGTTCAGCCGTACCCCCTCAGAACGAACTGACTCCCTTCTATCCCCGCAGTCCATACGGAGTGGCCAAACTCTATGCCTATTGGATGGTGGTCAATTACCGTGAAGCCTATAATATTTTCGCCACCAATGGCATCCTCTTTAACCATGAATCTCCTCGTCGTGGCATGACCTTTGTCACACGGAAAATTACGGCTGCCCTGGCATCCATTAAAGCTGGCCTGCAGGACAAACTCTACCTGGGCAACCTGGATTCAAAGCGCGACTGGGGTTATGCCCCCGAGTACGTGGAAGCCCAACACCTGCTCTTGCAGCAGGACCAACCCGGTGATTATGTAATTGGAACCGGCGAATCCCACTCCATCCGCGAATTTCTGGATGAAGCTTTCGGTTACGCCAGTATGGATTGGCACCAATATGTCGAGGTGGATCCGCGTTATTTCCGCCCTACCGAGGTCGATTATCTCCTGGCGGACCCGGCCAAAGCCAACCAGTTAGGTTGGGAACCCAAGGTGAAATTCCATGAGCTTGTGCGTATTATGGTGGACGCTGATTTGGAACTGCTTGGGCTTGATCATCCAGGCGAAGGCAAGAAGATCATTGACGAAAAGTTCAACGGCTGGCACAAGTGGGAAGACCAGGTTATCAGCATGGGCAGGTAGCGCCAAAACCAGTTTAGTGCATCGAAGCCCCAGGAACAATTGCTGGAACTTTTGTCGTTAACCTATACAAAATCTGGTTTAGTAACTAAAATTTTAAAATTGACTTTTGTGCAAAGCAACGAAATTTGGGCAATTCAAGATTCATATCCATTAATTCAAGTCCGATTTGGAGGATTAAAATGAAGAAGCCATTTAGATACTTTATTGCGTTGGCAGTCCTTGTGCTCGTACTGCCCCTCGTTGGTTGCGCTACGCTCAAAGACGTGAATACTAGCAGTGAAGCTTTCATGCAAGCACTCAAAAATCAGGATAATACTGCTTCCTGGAACTTACTTTCCGAAAGTCTGAAAAAGGAAATCGGAGATGAAACCAAGTGGGCAGAATTCACAGCTCCTAGAGCGTTTGAAACCTGGAAATTCACCTCTACTTCATTTTCCGATAAGTCGGGCAAGGCAGAAGGCACAACTGAGATAAGAGGCGAAACCTACAACTTTTTTCTTGGGCTGGTAAAGGAAAATTCTGGCTGGCTTATCGAGGCCATCGAATTTAAATCTGTAAAATAGCCTTGAGAGCTAAGTTCCTATAAAAAACCACTCTCTTTTGCGAATTTCTTTCTGCCTATGCTATAATCGCTGCATCGGAGGAGTAAATCCTCTATCCTGATACAGGTAAGGGTTGCTTGGTGAGAGACCCGGAGGGTAAGGGAGTGAAGTCGCCGATGTGTTGACCGAAGAAACCGCAAGGGAATAGACCGGTCCGGGTAAGCCCGTTAGCGCAGTTAGAGTGCACCGATTTTGGTGAACTGAGGTGGTACCACGGAAGTTACACTTTCGTCCTCTCTGAGGCGAAAGTGTTTTTATTTACCAAAACATAGGGCTATAACAAACAAGGAAAGACTAAGCGTCGCCAACGAATATGGCAATGCATGCAAAAGAAAGAGGTCGCCATGACTGAACTGCCAAAAACCTACGATTTCAAACTTTACGAACAACCTATTTACCAGGAGTGGGAGAAAAAGGGTTATTTCAAACCCTCCAACGACCCCAACCAACCAGGCTTTGACCCTTCCATAAAGCCTTTCGTCATTGTGATTCCACCCCCCAACGTAACCGGGGCATTGCATTTGGGGCATCCGCTCTTTGTAACCACTGAGGATGTCATGATCCGCTATCACCGCATGAAGGGAGAGCCCGCGCTTTGGGTTCCCGGAACGGACCACGCCGGTATTGCCACCCAGTTGCAGGTGGAAAAAATGCTGGCCAAGCAGGGCAAAAAGCGTACCGATTTCACCCGTGAAGAATTTGTTGAAAAAGTTTGGGAGTGGAAAAGTGAGTTTGGCGACCAAATTGTGCGCCAAATCCGGCGTTTGGGTGCCAGTTGCGACTGGACGCGGGAACGCTTTACCCTTGATGATGGTCTCTCCCGGGCTGTGCGCGAAGCGTTTGTCCGCCTCTACGAGAAGGGGCTTGTTTATCGCGGTCCACGTATGACCAACTGGTCCCCGGGTTTGCAGACCGCAGTTTCAGATCTGGAAGTGGAATATTCTGAAGAACCGGGCACACTTTATTATTTCAAATACATGCTGGCTGATGGCAGCCGAGATTTCATCCCAGTGGCCACCACTCGCCCAGAAACAATCCCCGGTGATACCGCTGTGGCCGTCCACCCGGACGACCCTCGTTATACCCACTTCATTGGCAGACAGGTAGTCGTACCCATCCTTGGCCGCTTGATACCCGTCATCGCGGATGGATACGTGGAAAAGGATTTTGGCACGGGTGCCCTGAAAATTACTCCCGGGCACGACCCACATGACTACGAAATTGGTAAGCGCCACGACCTCGAGTTCCTGAACATCATGAACAAGGACGCCACTCTGAACGAGGAAACTGGGAAATATTCGGGTATCGAACGGTTCAAAGCTCGCAAACAAATCTGGGCAGATATGACCGCGGCTGGCCTGGTGCTCAAGGAAGAGCCTTACACCCTGAATGTGCCCCGTTCTCAGCGTGGGGGCGAAATTATCGAACCCATGGTGACCACCCAATGGTATGTCGAGATGAAGAGTCTCGCCTTGAATGCCAAGGCCGCTGTCGAAAGCGGCGAAACCAGGATCGTCCCCGAACGCTTCACTAAGGTTTTCTACAACTGGATGGATAACATTCAGGATTGGGGCATCAGCCGGCAACTCTGGTGGGGCCATCGCATCCCCGTATGGTATTGCCAGGATTGCGGGGAAACTATCGTGGCCCGGGAAGACCCGACCTCCTGTTCTAAATGTGGGTTGGCAAATTTGAAACAAGACCCAGACGTGCTGGATACCTGGTTCTCATCGGGTTTGTGGCCGTTCAGCGTATTCGGCTGGCCGGAAGAAACCCCGGATTACAAATATTTCTACCCAACTTCGGTGCTCGAAACCGGTTACGACATCATTTTCTTCTGGGTTGCCCGCATGATGATGGATGGCATTGAGTTCACCGGCAAGGCGCCTTTCCACACTATCTATCTTCATGGCATGGTGCGGGATGACAAGGGTCAGAAGATGAGCAAGACCAAGAATAACGTCATCGATCCCCTCGGAATTATGAATACGATGGGCACGGATGCGTTGCGTTTCACGCTGCTTGTCGGTTCAACTCCTGGTAATGATATGAATATTTCCGTAAAAAAGGTGGAAGGAAACCGCAATTTTGCCAATAAAGTCTGGAACATCGGCCGATTTGTGATTGGGGCCATTGATAAGCTGGACCAAAAACCAGAACATTCACCACTATGGACACTTGCAGATTCCTGGATTTGGGCGCGCATGAAGGAAACGGTCAATAATGTCAACAAACTCTTCGAAAATTACCAGTTTGGCGAGGGTGGCCGCCAGATTTACGAATTCTTCTGGAATGACTTTGCCGACTGGTACCTGGAAGCATCAAAGGGACAATTAGCTGAAGGTGGCGATCGGGCTTACTACACCACTTACACCCTTGCCCGTGTTCTGGATATCATGCTGCGTTTGCTGCATCCCTTTACACCTTATGTGACTGAAGCCCTGTGGGGTTACCTCAAGGAAGCCTGTATTGCTGCCAACCTGCAGTTGGAAGAACCCAAAACCTGGGAAGACGCTCTGATCATTGCCAAATGGCCGGAAGGCTTTGCCTTGGAAGGTTGGGAAGACCTGATCATCAAGGATTTTGGCATCATCCAGACCCTTACCACCTTGGTCCGCAATTACAGAGCGGAAAACAAAGTTAACCCTGGCCAGAACCTGTCAGCGTCTATCGTTTCATCAGAAAGTTTCGGTTTGCTGGAAAGCCAAAAAGGCATGCTCTCAGCTCTGGCTGGTTTGGACTTCAATAAGCTGGAACTCCTGCGTAAGAAACCTGAAAAGCTTACTGGTCAGAGTCCGCTTGTTTCCAATGAAATTGAGATCTATATAGAAGGCAGCCAGCAGGCAGAAGAGGGTCTTGACCACGAAAAACTGCAAAAGGAATTGGCGGAAATTGAGAGTCAAATCAAACGCCTTACTGGTTTACTTTCTGGACCTTTTGGCCAAAAAGCCCCCGAGGCGGTGGTCGCTGCAGAACGTGAAAAACTGGAGAACTTCCAGAAAAGCGTAGAAAAGATCCGGCAGACCCTTGGTTAGGGCAGCGAAGAATTTCCTTCTGCCCCGCTTATCTTCCATGCAGGGGCAGATAACCGTCTGGGAGGCTCAAAGTTGATGAAACCCGGCAAAGCCACACTCATGGTTATCGCGGGTGTGTTAATCCTCTTCAACGCATCCATTGTCTATAGTTGGGGCACTATTTCTGTCCCCATTGCTGAAGCCTTTGGTTGGGGTAAAAGCGAGATTTCCCTAGTTTTCATGGTAATGATTTCTTTCTTTTGCCTGGGCGGCTTAACCAGCGGACAGTTGATCCGCAAAATCAGCCCTGGCAGCTTGATGGCTGCTGCTGCTTTCTCATTCCTGGGTGGATTTGCCATTGCTTCGTTTGCGCAGAGCCTGGCCTTGATGCTACTGGCTTTTGCATTGCTTTGCGGTTTTGCAGCCGGTTTGCTCTACAACAGTGTAATTAGCACTGTTATCCGCTTTTTCCCGGCCAAGCAAGCTTTTGTTTCCGGAATTCTGATGATGGGGTTTGGGTCTGGATCTTTTTTGATTGGCAAACTCTACCAGGTGTTCACGCCTCTGGATGTAAACGGCTGGCGCATCAGCTTTAGGGTGGCAGCCTTGGTGGCCTTTGCCATCGTGTTGCCGCTCTCGTTTTTCTTTCGGACCCCCATGCCACAATTGGAAAAAGGCCCCTCCTCCGATCCGTTAAATATGGATGTGAGAGCAATGCTGAAGACCGGGGAATTTTGGTTGTTTTTCTTTTGGGCAGTGACCATCAGTGCCGCTGGCCTGGTTGTTATCGCCCAGGTAGCTGGACTGGCCAGGGCAATTGACAGCCAGATAAGCTACAGCAGCATCGCCGCGCTTGGAGGCATTTTTGCGATTTTGAACGGCTTGGGCAGAATTGCCGGAGGGAAGATTTTTGATCTCAAGGGATTTCGCTTTTCCATGGCCATGGTGAATTTTGTTTTTCTCCTTGCCTTGGCTCTGTTGGTCTTTTCAGTTTTCACGAAACAGATCAACTTGATGTTTGCTTCAAATGCCCTTTTTGGTTACGCATTTGGCAGCATCCCAGCCATCAATTCAGGTTTTGTGGCTTTCCGGTTCGGAAAAACGCATTTCCCAGAGAATTTGTCTGCCATGACGGTCAATCTGTTGGCGGCTTCCATGTTAAGTTCAGCGTCCGGGTATTTATTTGACGCATTTGGTGGTTATGTGCCGTCTTTTATCATTATGTTGGTCTATATCCTCATTGGTGTGTTCTTAAACTTGACCCTCAATCGAAAAACGAGGTAAATTTCCGTGAAATAAAAATCCACAAGGGTAAACTCACACTACCAAGAAGATTTCTGGAGGAAAAATGGTTGACGAAAAAATGGATGACAACAAAGAAAAACAGGAAACAAAAGAGTCCAACAAGCTCCCTGAACCTCAGGATAGGATAGTCACCACCGAGCACAGTCTCGCAATCGGCGGAAAACAGCTTGACTACACCGTCACCACTGGCACGATGATTCTGCGTGAAGAAGATGAAAAAACCGGTGAGAAGGCCCGGGCTTCCATCTTCTATGTTGCCTACAGCCTGAAAACAGACCAACCCAAGGAAAAACGCCCGATAACCTATTCATTTAATGGAGGCCCAGGGTCTTCATCTGTCTGGATGCATTTGGGAATGTTAGGCCCCAAGCGTGTGAAAATGGACGTGGAAGGCATGCCCCTGCCGCCACCCTATGAACTGATGGATAACGAATACACATTGCTGGAAACTTCTGATCTGGTCTTCATTGATCCAGTGTCGACCGGGTACAGCCGCCCAGTTCCAGGCGAAAAAGCCGAAGAATTCCACGGAGTCCGCCAGGACATCCAATCGGTGGGAGATTTCATCGTCCGTTGGACCACCCGCAATCAGCGCTGGGCTTCGCCTAAATTCCTGATTGGTGAAAGCTACGGTACTACCCGGGCTTCCGGCCTATCAAAGTACCTGCAGGATCGGCATGGGCTTTATTTGAACGGTATTATCCTGATCTCATCGGTGCTCAATTTCATGACCCTTGAATTCGACTCGGGCAACGACCTGCCTTATCCTTTGCTGCTACCCACCTTGACTGCCACTGCCTGGTACCACAAGAAGTTGGATGCAGAGTTGCAAGCTGATCTGCAGTCCGCGCTTTGTCAGGCTGAAGCTTTTGCTGCCAATGCCTACACCCTGGCATTGATGCAAGGGGATTCGCTCGGTAAAACTGAGCGCGATGTCGTACTCAAGGGGCTTTCCAGGCTGACTGGCGTTTCTGAAAACTACCTGGACGAACATAATCTGCGCCTGCAGGTGCAGGAATATTGTAAGGAATTGCGGCGCAAGGATGGCCTGACCGTTGGCCGCTTGGATAGCCGTTTTACCGGCATGGAAAGCCGGCCTGCTGGCGATGAATACCAACGCGATCCAAGTTACTCAGCCATTAAAGGGCCCTACACGGCAACCTTCTACGATTACGTGCGCAGGGATCTTGGCTTTGAGTTCGATATTCCCTATGAAATCATCAAAGATATCAAAAAATGGGATATGGACCAGGCCAAATACACGGATGTCTCCCCCGACCTGCGGGATGCCTTTCTCGTTAATCCTGACCTGCGTGTCTACGTAGCCTGCGGTTACTTCGACATGGCTACACCTTATTTTGCAGCCCAATACACCTTCAATCATTTATCCCTGCCAGGAAAACTGGCTGAGCGGATCAAATTCAGCAATTTTGAAGCCGGGCATATGATGTACTTGCAGTTGGCTTCATTGGAAAAATTGGGCAAGGAATTACCAGCTTTCATCGCGGAATGCTGCCAACCAAGACACTAACCGGGTGGAGAAAATACACGGCGCTTCCGCGCTGACCCCCAGGGCTTCCGCATCTACTTCTGAGCCTTCCGCACAGACCCCCTCTTGATCCACCCCCCCTCCCCCGTGCGGAAGGGGTTACTTATTGTTTTGAATACGTTCCTTTTCTAGGCTAAATATGCGCCGCAACGCCGCGATGCTGACCGCGTAGGTTGAATCCATACCGAAGTAAGATAGCGAACCGGCGCCTAAATTCCTGCCCTTCGAGAGTGGTGTGTCAGAAACGTAGTGCAGTACGCCAAGGTCGAACGGCAGCTTGGTCAGGTTGACAATCTCATTGACTGGGTGGCGCTGGGGGCGGAAGAGTTCATACACAGCGGAAAGATAAGGTCCTGCCTCCATCTCAACGTCGGTATAGCCTTCCCGGTAAATTACATCCATCACAGTGGCGTTCTGCAGGTAGGTGCCCATCACGCTGACTGCCTTTTGGTTGTCAAGCACTGTGCCGTAGTTCAACCAGGGGGCAATATCCGCTGAGGTGAAGTTGTTGTTGAAAAGGTAGGTATTGCGTGAGTGCTCATCGTAAACCACGTTTGGCAACACCACATCCCCTCGTACCCCATTCAGGCTGGCTGCTTTACCGATGACGTACACGCCCAGCAGGCTATTTATGTTCTCGGCGATCTTTGAGAGCAATTGATAAGCCGCAAACCCGAGCGGATAGTCGATGTTGATAATTAGGGCATCAGATTTCTGAAGGAAACTGCAATCTGAGCCGGGCTTGCAGAGCTTATCCAGTAGACGCGGGTCAAAATTGGCAAAACTGAGACGTGAGATGTCAATTACTTCTGCCTCCACATCAAAGGCATGCATGCTGGGGATGCGCTCTATGCCGGCGCTTTGTTCTGCGGCGGTTTGTTCAACTAACAATCCCCGGCCTGATGGGTCGTTTTGCAGCTTTTTCATCAGGTAGTAATAGAAGTTTTCCTGGCTGCCTTTGCTGCCATTTACCTTTAGTTCATCCCATTCCGCCTGCAATTCAGCCTGCCCGGAGTGGGCAACATAATCGGCCAGTTTCTTGGTGTGCTGCAAAGCAAAGCCCGAGAGCAAGTTGGGGATGCTATGCGTATTGGAGGAAATGAAGTAAACCGGGCGCTCAAGGATGTCGGGATAGTGCTTTTCGATCGCCACCCACCAATGCTCGGTGGCCTGGCGATAATCGTTCAACGAACCGCTGAGCAACTGGACGGTAAAATCCGCTCTTTTGGCCGCAATGGTCTGAAGGATGTGCTTGAAGTTTGCACCAGTGGCAGCATAAAGGCGTGCAAGTTCTTCCTCACTGATGTCAAGCTTTTCACTGAGAGCATGGAAGGTTTCTGCCTTGCTGGGTGTGGCGGCATTGATTAACTTCTTTGGAATGCCTCCAAGGATGTTATGGAGCTTATTCCATTCAATCTGGAAAGCCGTCAGGGAGGGTACAACATCGTCAATGTCCGAACGGGAGGCAATAAAACAAGCCACGATATCCTTACCGTTGTAATAGCAGCGTCTTCGGCGAGCCTTGGCGGAGACTTCTTGCCATTCCTCCACGTGGCCGTAACCAAAATGCACAAAATTGGAGGCTGTCTGTCCCAAAACAAATTTGCGAGCCTCAAAAACGCAGTCCGGTAATCGCAATAAGCTGTATACAAAAGCGGAGACATCCACTTTGTTCTCACGCGCGAGCGTATGCAGCGAGGAATTCATGCCGGCATGCACTTCCTCGAGAGAGCGGATGCGCACCTCGTTGGATGAGCGCAATAGCGAGTAGATGGTGCGCAAATAAAGTTCAATTTCTTCAGATGAGCGGATTGGGACGGTTCTTTCCATGGTAGTCTCCTGGCCTGATTTTAACATAGTGGCTTTAACATTTCAGCGCGTTTATAATAGTTTTACTATGCTCTACCTGGTCTCAACCCCCATTGGCAACCTTGGCGACATGAGTTTGCGTGCCATCGAAGTGCTCAAGTCAGTTAATCTCATCGCCTCCGAGGATACCCGCAAAACCAGTATCCTGCTCAAACATTTTGAGATTTCCAAGCCCCAGGTGGTCTTCAACAAGATCAACGAAGGCAAGGCTGTACCCAAACTGATTGAAAAGTTGAAAAGCGGAGTGGATATTGCCCTGGTAACCTCTGCTGGTACGCCAGCCATTTCGGACCCGGGTTACTCATTGGCGAAAGCCGCCATCGATGCAGGGGTGGCCATCAGCGCCATTCCTGGTCCAAGTGCGGTTGTTATGGCCTTGACGCTCTCAGGTTTGCCCTTGCACAGTTTCACTTTCAGAGGCTTTGCCCCGAACAAAGAAGGTCCACGCAAGACTTTCCTGATGCTGGATTTAACCTCTCCGCATACCCTGGTTTTTTACGAAAGCCCATTCCGGTTGCTGGATTTCCTGAGAAGTGCACAAGAAGTGTATGGAGACCGCGAAGCCGTGGTGGCCAACGACCTTACCAAGATGTTTGAAAAGGTTTACCGTGGGTCCTTGAGCAACCTTCAGGTTGAATTGCAGATGGAACGCATCCAGGGCGAATATGTGGTTTGCATTGAGGGTTACCAGGAGCCTAAGATAAAAGCACCCCGCAATAAGTATCCCAAAATCAAAGCTTCAACGGATTAAGATCCTTCAGATCTGAATAGCCATCCAAATTCTCTGATTTCTTCAGCAGCGTAATCACCCGGTAAGTGACCGGGGTCATGAGCACTTCCACCAGCACCTTGAAGATGTAATTGGTAATGACCAGGGTCCAAAAGAGCTCCCAGGGAAATACTTTGGTTATGCTGGCAACAAGAATGAAGACTAGAGAATCCAGGAATTCTCCAACAATGGTGGAAGAGATCGTACGGACCCAGAGCAGTTTGCCTTTAGTCCAGTGCTTCAAAATGGCCATGAGCATGGCATTGGAAAAAGAACCTACCAAGTAGGCTGTGATACTGGCGAGCACCAGTCCGCCGAAGCTAATGCCATAGAATATTTTGTCAAAGGCATCCTGACCCACACTTTGCATCCAGGAAGCCTCACCGGGCAGTCTCTGGATTAGGAAAAACATCAGGAAAGTGAAAACCAGCGAGCCAAAGCCCAACCAAATCACTCGCCGAGATTTGCTGTAACCATATACCTCGGTGAGGACATCATTGAAAATGTAAGCAACAGGAAAGAAAAGCGTGCCAGCGTCAAAAGCCAGGGGTAATTTTCCAATCGAGAATCCCCAATCAATGATTTTGGCAGAGGAGGCAAAATTACTTAAAACGAGGATGAGGGTAAAAATAACAGCAATAACATCCAGGTTCTTAAACCGATGTTGAGGGTCGATGAGCATTCTATCTTCTGGCATAAATAATTCCTGACGCTTAAGGTTATACTTTCATTCTACCGGAAAAACACATCTCTGATGAGGTAAATATGAGTATCTTAATTGGTTTGGATATTGGGGGCAGCACAACCAAAATTGTGGGGTTTGACGGCGAGAACCTGCTGGAACCGGTTTGGGTCAAAGCCAACGATCAGGTAGCCTCCGCTTATGGTGCCTTTGGCAAGTTCATTGAAAAACATCACATCCCTTTAAAGAAAATCCGCAAGATCATGGCAACCGGGGTTGGCCTTTCCTACCTTGAGGGGGATATTTTTGGCATCGAAACCCAGGGCGTTCCAGAATTCGATAGCGTCGGCATCGGCGGGCTCTACCTTGCTGGATTGCAGAAGGCCATTGTCGTCAGTATGGGAACCGGAACCTCGCTTGTGGCTGCCCAAGAGGGAAAGGTACAACATCTGATCGGTTCTGGGGTGGGCGGCGGCACGCTGCTTGGATTGTTGGGGCGCCTGATTAATGTGCACGACTTTGAGACGATTGAGAAACTCTCCCAATTGGGTGACTTGAATCAAGTTGATCTGACAGTCGGTGACATTACCACACTGAAAATCCCTGGTTTGACGCCTGACACCACGGCTTCAAATTTTGGAAAAGTGAATGACCTGGTCGAGGATAAAGATCTTGCTCTGGGCGTTGTGAACCTGGTTTTCCAATCCATAGGAACTGCCTCCGTCCTTTCCGCCCGCCTGATGGGGTTAAGTGATATCGTGGTGACAGGCAACCTGACCCGCTTATCCGCTGGAAGAAAGGTCTTGAAAGGCTTTTCTGAACTTTACCAACTCAATTTTATTGTGCCAGACCTGGCGGAATATGCCACAGCAATTGGTGCGGCACTCCTTGAACTTAAGGCAGACCAATAAGCATGCAGCGCTTTTTCATTCCGCAGAGTGCGTTTGATGGTGAAAACATCAGTTTTCCAAAATCCGTTTCCCATCAAATTGTGCAAGTATTGAGAATGGATCTGGATACTGACAGGGTTGCAGTCATCAATTCTGTGGGAGAAGAATTTCTGGTAAAGCTAAATGGCCAAATGAATGGTTTAGTCAGAGGTTTTATACTTGGACCGCTGCCAGCCAATGAGGAACCCAAGCTCAAATTGGTTTTGTGCTTCAGCCTGAGCCGCAGGGAAAAGGTGGAACTAATTCTCCAAAAATGCACGGAGATTGGGGTGTTTGCCTTCCAGCCCTTTATCTCCTCACGAAGTCTAGTTCAGGATGGGAATCTGGATGCTAAAAGATTGGTCCGTTGGGGAGCCATCATTCGCGAAGCTTGTGAGCAAGCCCATCGCCAGCACACCCCGGAATTAAGGCCTGTTTTACCTTACGGATCACTGTTACGAGAGGGAAATCCAGAAAGTTTGAAGTTCCTGGCGTGGGAGGAATCCGAGTTAGTAGACGGACTGGAGGCCAGCGCCTTAGTAAACGCTGGCGTGGAAGTCTATTTGCTAATTGGCCCTGAAGGCGGTCTGAGCCTTGAAGAAGTGGCTGCCGCAAAAAATGCTGGGTGGCGGGTGATTTCGCTGGGAAAGAGTATCCTGCGGATGGAAACGGCCTGCATCGCCGGCAGCGCAATCGCGATTTACCTTGGTGAAGGGGATTAATCTACCAAAGGTGCAGATTGCGATGGGGCAGAAGGTTGCGCAGCCTGCCTGGGTTGGCCTTACCAGCCCCGAGGTTAAGGCCAGTACTGCTGCGGACGGCAAGGATTTTGCCCTGAAACCCAGAAGGATATTCCAGATTCCGTAATTCCATGCCTTCGAGCCACGGTTTTTCCTGGCCAGGGTTGAGGGAAAGAATGGTTTTAGTGAATTGGTCCCCAAATCGCAAAATAAAGTCCACCTCCGCTTCAAACCCTTGAGGGCTTTTGTGCGCCAGGGGCATACCCAGGCTGTAATACGGCAAGGTGGTAAAAGTTTCCAACCAGGGAGAAGGCACCAGGAAGAATTGTGCCTCACGCTCGAGGATGGACAGGTTGTGAGTGCGTAAAGCTTCCACCAGTGAAAAACCATAGGCTTCGTCAAAAAAAACGCCGAGTTGGGTTTGTTTAGCTGTGGAAACAGATGCGAGGCGAGTGGTCTCAAATGGACGCGAGGGTGGGGGTTCAATAGGTAGACCCAGAGGTGCAAGTTTTACGAGCTTGACCGCAAAAAATCCATTAGTGTTGAAGGTGTCGGGCCACACCCGCAGACTGCCCTGCACAACAGGGTTCAATCGCCGGGCTTCGAAAGTCGTCAAGCCCTGTGTATTGAAGGTTTTGGATGTGGTTTGCTCAATTTCTGCACAACCAGGGAAGCGCTTAAGGAGAGAGTCGAGAACAAATTCGTCCTCTTCAGGGGCTAGTGAACAAGTGGAATAGACCACCTCACCACCGATTTTGGCTGCAGAAAGCGCTGAGGTTAACAAAGCCAGTTGGCGTTCAGCCAGGCGCAGACGTTCATCCTGGCTGATTGGGCGGTGGGGATGGGTGGGGGAGTCGCGCAAGGATTCCATCGAGCAAGGTGCATCCAAAAGCACTCGTTCAAACGTTTCCGGAAACCAGATGCCCCATTTTTCTCCGGGGAAGTTGGTGAGGATGGTATTGACCGTTCCCCAAATTTCAGTGACGGAACGCAGTGCTTTTAGTCGGCTGGAGCTGGAATCATTAGCGACCACTAGCGATCGGTCGGAAACGCTATCGACAAGTTGGGTGGTTTTTCCGCCGGGGGAGGCGGCCATATCGAGGATTAGAGCTGGTTTGGGGTTCCGGGTAAAAAGTGAAACAGGCAAGATGGAAGCAGCATCCTGAATGTAGAAATACCCAAGTTGATGCTCAATAGTTTTCCCGGGACTGGTGGCAGCTTTGATGATTTGCCAGGCATGTCTGGAAAATGGAAGCGGTGTCAAATTCCAGCCGTAGTCGGCGGCTAGTTGGCTGATGAAAGCCTGGGGGTACCGGCACTTGAGCAAATTAAGCCGCACAGCCGAAGGCGCTGCTTGCAGCGCACAAGCCTGCATCCGCTCAAAGCGTTCAGGGGACAGAATCGCTTGATAGCGATCCAAGGCCGAGTTCAGATCATTTTTCCCTGCTTTTGGACTTTGGCTCATGATGTTTCATCTTTCTGGATAACAAAAATGAGCTCGTTCCCAATGCAGGTTTTTGACCAATCCCAACTTAAGCCTGCTATGGCTGCTTCAATGAGGCGGGTGTGGTAGGCCTCGAGCGAATGTTTACCTGCAAGGTCTTGTGAAGGCAGGGAAACGATGAGGGTCCGTGCTGACAAGCTCAAAAAGAATTCCCGGTTACAACCCGGCCGCCGTTTTTCAAAACGGTGGGCTTCTTTTAGAAATATGGCTAGATCCGCCTTTTGCTTGGGAGGATCGGCAAGCACATCTTGCCGGATGGCTTTACCCAAGCGGTAGAAGGCCTTAAAAAATTGGTTTAGGAACTCGATGCGTGGGGATTGAACATCAAAACAAATCAGTTGGGGTTGAGAATCCAACTGAAGCCACGGCAGAATAAGCGGATCCAGCGCGCAGGCCAGATCGAGAACAACTTTACTCTGCTGGATGTAAGGGTTGAGGAAAGCCGCAAAGGTTTCCAAGTAGGGCAGACGTTCGCGAGTTGAGGCATGCCGGGTCATCAGGCCAAAGCAGTAACTTTTCCAGGCCTCAAGGTCGGGTTTTCCACATGCAAATTGTTGTAGTTTTTCAGTCTCAGACGGATAATGGATCTCTTCCAGGTAGGGAGCGATGATGTTGTGCAGTTTTTCCCTGAAACGGCGTTCCAGGTCAGCGCTGTTTTGGGAGAGTTTGGCCTCCTGCGTGAGGATATCTTCCAGAAGCTCACTTGGAAGATCGAGCATCTTATACTTGGCGCTGTTCTGCGTTTTTTCGATCATGGCAGAAAAGTTCGCTGGATCAATCCTGGCCAAGGGAAGCCTTTCGGATGAGGTAGACCAGTTCGTTCGGAAAATGGTACTCGTCAACTTCAGCATTCAAGCCGGTTGAGAGCACTTCAAAGCGCTTCTGGTAGGTGGCCAGCATGCCTTTACCGCGGCCTCCCAAACTTTTCAATGGAAAAGAGAGCAAAATGGCTTTAGCCTTCAGCTCTTGCAGCAATTTCGGGGCGATGGATTTATTGATCTGATCCAGCAATGGAATGAGTTTGAGCAGGATGGCCAGGTCAACTTCCTGAGTTGGAATTTGGGTCGACAGGTCCAACAAAGCTGCCCTTCCCTGAACACCAGCCTGGCTAAAGTAGGCATTCAGGAAATCGAGCAGAGGGATGAGCACATCCGTAGCCTCGTAGGAAAAACCTTCTGCCAGGGAAAGAAAGGGCATGGCGAGTGGATTGAGCCCACAACCCACGTCCAACACTGAGTTAATCGGACCCAATTTCTGTAGTGATACCTTGTAGAACTCCGCCAGAAATGGCAAACGTTCAGCCGTTGAGGCATGCAGGGGCATGGCTTGATAAGCAAAGGATTCGAGAGATTCTACAGAATTATCTGGTAATGCCTTTAATAATTCATTTAGCTGGGCATAGGTGGAGGGTTTATCGTAATACGCCCCTACTAGTTGGTGCAGACGCGTGCGGGTTGATTTGACTGCCAGGGCGATCTTCGGTTGTCGTTCGGCTTCCTCAGCCGCGATCTGGCGAACCAGATGGGGGTCAATTAAGGCATATTTTGGACCCTTTGTGACCTCAGTTATCAAGGCATCGAGATCAAGCTTCGGCTGCGGCATTTACCCTCAGGGAATCCATTAGTTGGGTCATAAAACGCAGATTGTGTTGGGTTGCCAGGCGAAAATATGCGGGATCCTGCATTTTGTAGAGGTGATAAAGGTAGCCCAAGCTATAAGTAGAGCAAAGAGGGCAGTCGCAACCATCGTAGACCGGGCCAGAGGCGCGCACGTTGACTTCAGAGTTGACGTACTTAAAGTCAAACCAGGCTGGATCCTCAGAGGGAACGGCCGTGGCAGAACTACGCGCGTAAAGACGCCCATGGCGCGCATCGCGTGTAGGCATGGCGCTATCGAACATTTCGTAGCCCATCTTATAGCAGGTGGCAATGCTGACCGGATGCCCAATCCCCAATGCATGGATGGGGAATTGGCGGGGAATGAGGCTACGGGTATAGGCGAGAATGTCACTGATCAGGTGGCCTTCATTATCGAGCGGCCAACCGCCGAAGCCGAAGCCATCAAAACCGAGTTCAAGCAGCGCTTCGGCACAGCGTTTGCGTAGATCAAATTCAGCACCACCCTGAATGACGGCGAAAAGTAGCGGTCGTTCCGCTCCCTGGACTTTTCGGTTATTGATGAGCGTGTCATAGGTTTTGCGCGACGACTTGGCCCAGGCAATAGTGCGTTCGATCGAAGCTTCCTGTTCGGCGCGACTCGCATCTATATGCGTACAGTCGTCCAGGCAAACCAGTAAGTCAGAACCATAGCCAAGTTGCAGTTGAATGCTTTTCGGGGGTGTGAGCTTCAGCTTACGCTGCGAACCTTCAGGATAAAAAAGGATGCCGTCATTCTGCAGTCTGCCAAATTTTGCATCTTGCCGAATGAGGGAATAAGCCTGAAAACCACCTGAATCGGTCATGATCAAGCCCGGCCAGGCAGACATTGTGTGCAACCCGCCCAGGGCTGAAATCACCGTAGATCCCGGTTTTTGCATGAGATGGAAGCTGTTCATCTCCACACCCTGGATACCAATGCTTTGCAGGTCCTCAGAGGTGAGGCTGCGGACGAATCCGTAGGTAGCATCGGGGAAAAATACCGGCAATTGAAGGTGGTGGCCGTTAGCGTGAAGAGTCTGCATACTTAGCGTCTGCGCGCGGGCTTATCCAGAACCAAGATGAACTCAGCTTTGCGGTTTTGAGATTCATCAGCCACTTTTTGTGCCTCACCGAGGTAAAAGCGTTCGGTTGGTAGGGTGATGTTGCAAGCTAGGAAAATTTTCTGAGACCGACCGAATGCGTTTACGACCTCGGCAAGAACTTTAGAAAGGCGGTAAGGCGTATCCATAAGGATGATTGCGTTGGATGACGTGGCCAGTCGCGCCATAACCGCGGCACGTTGCTCAGTTTTTGAAGGCAGAAAGCCTGCAAAGTAGAATTGATCAAGATCAAACGGGCAAGCCGAAATGGCAGCCATCAGCGAGGAAGCACCGGGGACGGGAACAATGGGTATTCTTGAGCCGTAGAGCAAATCGAGGAGCTGCCTGCCTGGGTCGTTGAAGACCGGAGTGCCGCAATCAGAAATGAGAGCCAGGTTCTCGCCGTTCATGAGCCGCAGCAGAACCATTTGGATCATGTCGGATTCATTGTGTTCATTGAGCTCGATAAGTGGTTTGCTGACGGAGATGGATTTCAGAAACCTGGCGCCTTCTTTGCGCTCTTCGCACAGAACGGCATCAGCAGTCTTCAAAACTTCCAGCGCACGCAAGGTTAAATCGCCCGGGTTGCCGATTGGGGTCGAGACAATAAATAAGGTGCCAAACTTTTTTGTATCCATAGTATCAGAGTGAATTATAAAGCCTTGCCCATGAAATCATGCCTTTCCGTTCTTATGGCATAATTGGACGGTTCAATGTTGGGAGATTTATGAAAAAATTAAGCCGATTATCAAAGGTTTCGCTGCTGTTGGCCCTGTTTTTTGCTGTAGATAAGGGTCTGGGCATTTTGAGGATCATGCTGGTTTCACGCCAGTTCCAACTCTCCGGAGTCTTGGATGCGTTTAATTCGGCCAACAATATCCCAGATATGCTTTTCATGCTAATTTCTGGTGGCGCGTTGGCAATCGCCTTTATCCCGGTTCTCAGTGAAGTTCTGACCGCGGAAGGGCGTGTGAAAGCCTGGAAGCTTTTCTCCAATATCCTCAACCTTGCGCTGATCGTGACCGTTGCCGCTGCCATTTTGGTAGCCATCTTTGCCAGAACATTGGTGAGCAGCAAAATAGGTGTTGCACCTGGGTTTACGCCAGACCAGATTGACCTGACGGCGAACCTGATGCGATTGAACCTGGTGGCAACGATCATTTTTTCGATCAGCGGGCTGGTAATGTCTGGGTTGCAGACAAATCAACACTTTTTCTTGCCTGCGCTGGCTCCAATTTTCTACGACCTTGGCCAAATTTTCGGGGTGGTTATTTTGGCACCAACAACTCCTTACCAGTTTGGCCCAATCACGCTGCCCGCCTTTGGACTAGGCGTGAACGGTATGGTTTATGGCGTGATTTTTGGTGCTCTCCTGCACTTGCTCATCCAGGTACCTGGGCTTATACGCTATAAGTTCAAATGGACGCCTATATTGGAACTCCGTGACGTAGCCACCCGACGTGTACTCAAATTGATGGGACCCCGGGTTTTGAGTATGTTCTTCATTGCCATGATCTTCAATATTCAGGACAACCTGGCCAGCCGGCTTGCCGAGGGGTCGGTTACAGCCCTGACCTATGGCTGGTGGTTGATGCAGATACCCGAAACATTGATTGGGACGGCCATTGCTACGGCAATGCTGCCAACACTTTCTGAATTGTTTGCCAGCAAGCAATTTGATGTTTTGGCGACCAAAGTTGAAAAAGCTGGGCGCATCATGCTGGCTTTAACGATTCCGATCGCGGTTGTGGCCGGCGTTGTACTTTCTCCACTCGTGGAACGTTTCTTTGGTTTTTCTGCGTCTGATACACAGCGGGTTGTGGATGTTAGCCGTGTCTTTATGGCCGGTATTATCGGCCATTCATTGGTGGAGCTTTTTGTCCGCTCATTTTACTCTGTACAAAAACCCTTCTTCCCGACCTTTGGGGCTGGGCTGACGATGCTCCTTTTCCTTGGCCTTGGAGTTGTACTCTACCAACCCTTCCAGGCAGTCGGGATTGCCGCGGCAAATACCATTGCTTATGCCATACAGGCTGGTTTCTTGTTTATTTTCCTGCGCAAGGAATTCCTGAAGCCGATTGTCATTTGGCCAACCTTATTGCGGGGTCTAGCTGGGGCAGTGCTTGGTGGGGCTGTCGCAATGGGAATTCTTTACTTCCGATCGGGATTTTTATTTGCCCTGCTGGCTTTTCTGATTGGGATAGCTGCTGCAGCATTGCTTGTAAGGGTGGATTTAAAAGAGCTTAATAGTCTTTAGGCCTAAGATATAATGAAAGCATAGAAAGCGCGTAACAAAAAAATTATGGATGACGTAGAAAAAAAACAAGAACACGCAGAAGCCAACAATGAACTTTACCCGGAATTGCATAGTTCTGCTGAGTCAAAAAAGTTGGTTGATTTTTCCGAGACCACCCATGGTACAGAAGCTGAGATAGCTGACGTAACCGGTGTGACTTGGGCAACGGTGGACAATTCTAATCAACCGGTTTCTGATTTGCATCGAAGCGTTGAAATCAAATCCCCCAAGGTGAAGAAACACGCCGGTTGGTGGATTTCTGGGGCTATATTATTTGTTTTCTTAGCATTGGCCTTAGGAGTCTGGTTAGGCTATACGCGAGGAGTTAACCGGCGCTTGAATGCGCAGAAGGATAATCTGTTAACTGTCGCGGCTCAACAACTGACCCTGGCCTACGATGATTTAGATAAGAACCAATTGGACACCGCAAAACAACGCATCGAGTACATTCTGAAAATCTATCCTGATTTCCCTGGCGCGCAAGAGATGTTGGTAAATATCCAGATGAAAATGGGTTTACCCACTCAACCACCGCCGGCCCAGGTTTTACCGCCCACAGAAACTGCCATCGGACCGACCTCAACCCCAGATCTTCGGGGAGCGGACGAATTATTTAACACTACCAAGTCTCTGATCAGTCAGCAAAATTGGGCTGAAGCCCTGGTGAATATCATGAGTCTCCGGGAGAAGTATTACGATTACAAAACCGCTGCGGTTGATGGCTACTACTACCTGGCGTTGCGGAATGATGGCCTTAGTAAAATTTACAGCGGCAAGTTGGAACAAGGCATTTGGGAATTAAATGAAGCTGCCCAAATTGGCGCTTTGGATAATCAAGCTGCCGGGGCAATCACTCTGGCCAATATGTACGTTACCGGCGCATCCTATTGGGACAATAATTGGCCGGAAGCAATCCGCATTTTTGACGAACTGCGCCAAACTTATCCAAACCTTACCGATGCGACTGGAATGAGTACAACTGAGCGTTATCGGATAGCCTTATATAAACAAGGCGCTTTGTTTGCTGCCCAAAATGATTTCTGTTCTGCCTTGAGTTATTACCAACAATCTTTGGCGGTGGCACCCGACCAGCAAATTTCAGCCCAGGCCACCATTGCTGATGCCGAGTGCAACAAACCTGCACCGACAGCGGTTGAAACTCCGACTATCGCGCCAACCGGCCCTGTTGAGGTGCAACCGACAGTTGAAGCACCGGTTGCCACACCTGAACCACCAGTTGATACACCAATTCCCACACCTTAAGTAACAAAAACCCGGTCACCCGGGTTTTTCTTTGCCTTTACTTGTGATTAGATCTGTTCAGCGTATAGATCCGGACCCGTCACTCCGGTGATCCGCACCCTGGTAAAAGGATCTCCAGTATCCTTGCCCGTTGCGATGACCAGTCCATCCACCTCAGGGGCGTCCCGCCAAATCCGGCCGACCAGTACATTTTGAGTTGGGTCCGCGCCTTCAATCAGCATGTCAAATTCACGGCCGACCAGAAGGCTCTGTTTTCTTAGTGAGAGTTTACTCTGCAATTCCATCAACTCAAGCCGGCGGGATTCTTTCACTTCCTGGGGGATGGGATCACCTAAGGATTTAGCAGGCGTATTTTCTTCCAGGCTGTAGGTAAAGACGCCGAGATGGTCAAATTGCATTTCCTCTACAAAATCTTTTAGAATCTTGAAGTCTTGCTCAGTTTCAGTGGGAAATCCGACGATTAGTGTGGTTCGCACCACTAAATCGGGAATTTGTTTGCGCATGTTGGAAATGGCATTCCGAACCCAGTTGACATCTGATGGGCGCAGCATGGATTTAAGCACTTCAGGGCTGGCATGTTGCAGAGGAAGGTCGAGATAATGCAGCAGATTCTTGTGCGCCACCATTAATTGTGTGAGTTTTTGAGCCTCGAATCCTGGGAAAGCATAAAGGATGCGCACCCAGGGCACACTTGTGAGAGCGGGTAGGAGTTCTTCCAGCAATTGGGTGAAACTGGGCTTGCCATAAAGGTCCAAACCGTAATCCGTGGGGTCCTGGGCGATTAGATTAATTTCCTGCACGCCTTGTGCCTGTAAAAGCAAAGCATCCGAAAGCACTTGTTCGCGCGGGCGGCTAACCAGCGGACCTTTGATAAAAGGAATGGCGCAGTAAGCGCAAGTGCGCCGGCAGCCATCGGCAATCTTGAGATACGCGCTTGAGCCCTGGATGGCGGTCGAATTTAGGTCAGATTGGTTAACGATACGCTGGTATTCGGGGAAGTAAACCAGGGGGTCTTTGGTTTCGTTTTCAAGAGCGCCCAGGAGGGCTGCCAAATCGTGCAAATTGCGAGTGCCGACCAGCCCATCAATCCCATCCACTTTATCCAAAAGGGCTTCTTTGTAACGTTCAGAGAGACATCCGGTCACGATTAGTTTTTGCCCGGGTTTCTTCTGCTTCGCGGCCGTCTGGATAGTTTCAAAGGATTCCTCGCGGGCATCATGAATGAACCCGCAGGTGTTGACCAGGATGAACTTTGCTTTATTTATTTTTTCGGTTTGGATGAGGTTACGCTTGCGCATAAGCTGGGCATAACTCTGGGAATCAACCAAATTTTTAGCGCAGCCAAGGCTGATAATGTGGAAGGTGTTTTCAGGTATTTTTTTCATGGGTTTGTGGTTTGGGTTGGTTGTGCTTGCGCGGGTGTGACAAGCGGGTTGCTTGTAGCCTCGGCGGGTTGGGTTTGGAGGATCTGGTTACTCAAGTTGGTCATTCCAATGGCCGTAAAATTAACCCTGGCTAGCGTGCCTATGGGGCCAAAACCTTGAATTTCCTGATTGTTTAGAATGGCGGTGAAACCTGCGGCATTTCCAGTTTCGAGCAAAATCCCATCTTTGGCGGTGTACTGCACCGCTTTGCCTGCAGGCAAACGGCCTGTAAAGACCTCTTCACCATCAACGAAAATGCGCACCCACTCTTGTGAGGTAGGGATGAGAACAAGTTGCACAGGATCATCTGAGTTAATCGGAATGAAGAGCGGGGTCGCCGCTGGTAAGATTTCCGGGGTTTCTTGCGTCAAAATGGTAAACAGGGCACTTTCAGTGGAAAGTCCGCTTGCAGGCTGAGGAGATTCAGCTAAAACCTGGGCAAGATCCGGCAGAGGGGTTTGAATGGGTTCAGCCGCACGGGTAGAGGCCATACGCGCCATGCCCCAAACTAGAAAACCGAGCATGCCAACTATCAGGAAGCTCCCGAAGAATAAATCGAGTGTAAAGAATTTCTTTAAGGCTACTGCAAACGGTGAGAGTACTTTAGCTTCTCGTGGAGCTTTCTGAGGTGATTTGGCGCTTTTCAAGCGGTGGAACTGCAGCGCTTCAGCATACTGACCCAGAATGACATCCTTGTCCAGATTGAGAAATTGGGCATAATTTTGCAAGTAACCTTTGGCTTGCATGCTATTACTGAAGTAAGCCAGGTCTCCCCTTTCAAGTGCCTGAAGCTGATCCCGCGGGATGCGCACCTGGCTGGTAATCATGTCCCAGGATATGTTGAGGTAGCGACGGCGTTCGAGAAGCTGTTTGCCAATTTCAGTCAGTAAAGTTTTGGAACGGGAACCTTCTGCAACCCGCACAGGTTGGTCTGCGGGCGTTTTTGCCTTACCGAGCAGTAAAGAGCCAAGATTGGGTTTTACCGGTTCGGCTGTTTTGGCCGCTGGCACAGGTTTCTGTGCAATCTCAGGAGCCGTTTGGAGATCAGGTTTCTGTAGTTTAGAGGAATCTAAAGGTGTTTCTTTACTGTAATGTGACGTTGTTCCAGGCTTTGGCGTGGTAGTTTGCTCGACTATTTGTATTTGGGAATCTTCAGGGTGCTTGGAATTTAAAGCTAATTCTTCTGGTGTGGGTTGTAAAAAGTTTGTATACAGGCGGATAAAGCCCTTTTTTTGGGCAGATGAAGCAATCGAATCAAATTCCTCATCCTCCAAATCGCGAAGTAACTCCAGGCGAATGCGTGTGGAAATAGCCACTTGTTCCAATGAAATGTGGCGGTTTTCACGGATCTTTTTGAGAATGGTGCCGTTTAATTCGGACATGAGCCTATTTTAGCCTAATAATGTGATGGCAGCCTGGATGGGGAAATTGGGAGAACCCTACATTTGCTTGTCCTTTTTTTAAGAAATTACCTTCCAAAGAAAAGGGCGCATTAAGCGCCCTTTCACAGAGAACAAATAAGTAAAATCATGAACCTTATTCTTGTTCAGTCGCGGGAGTTTCGGAAGCAACTTCTACCACTTTTTCAGGTTGGACAACAACTGCTTCAATTTTCATAGTTCTGACGGCTTCAGCTCTGGCAACTTCACCTTCACGGCGGACGATAACAGTGATTTCAGGAATCAGATCGATGGTCAGGTGGACTGGAATCTTGTACTCACCAACATTGCGAATGGGTTCCATGGCAATCTGACGGCGGTCAAGATCGAGGCCTTTAAGTTCCTTTACTTTTTCGGCAATCATCTGGCTGGAAACTGAACCATACAGTTTTCCGGTTTCGCCGGCTTTTACGGAGAAATCGAGCGTGAGGTCAACGAGGAGATCTGCCACGCCCTTGAGTTCGTTGTTCATAACAACGCGTTGTTCGGTGGCCTTTTTGCCAATGGAGGCAGCGAGTTTGATAGATCCTGCGGTGGCGGGGAGGGCGAGGCCTTGGGGGAGGAGGTAGTTTCTACCAAATCCATCGGCGACTTTTTTGATATCGCCAGCACGGCCAAGCTTGTAGACATCTTTCAACAATAAAACTTTCATGACAAGCCCTTTCTGTAGCTGTAGTTGTGTTTTGCTCAAAATGAAGGGTACAACACCCGAGCCCGTCAAGTTTACCACAAAGACTGGCAAAATTCCGAAGCAATATACATGGTTACATCTACATTTTTGCAGGCTTATCTACTCGCTGAAAGCCCTTCGGGTATACTATGAACACTCAATAAAGATTAATGAAAAGGATTGGTATGACTGAAAACGATTCCTTTGGTAAATGGCAGAATAAGTGCTACAAACCGACGATCCAGAAATTTCCGGAACGCAAACCCGAATTTACAACTTCTTCGGATATCCCAATACCCGCAATTGTTGACCCTGAGCAGGTACACCCGGACCGTCTGGCCGAATTAGGCTACCCGGGAGAATACCCGTTTGTCCGCGGGGTGCAGCCCACCATGTACCGCGGTAGGTTATGGACCATGCGGCAGTATGCTGGTTTTTCCACTGCCGAAGAATCCAACAAACGCTATCGCTTTTTGTTGGACCAGGGCCAAACTGGGCTCTCAGTCGCTTTTGACCTTCCCACTCAGATCGGCTACGACGCTGATGACCCGATTGCCTTGGGCGAAGTAGGTAAGGTGGGGGTTTCCATCTCCTCAATTGAGGACATGGAAATACTTTTCAAAGATATTCCGCTGGATAAGGTCTCGACCAGTATGACAATTAATGCCCCGGCTGCCGTACTGTTGGCGATGTATATCGCCATTGCCAAAAAGCAGGGTGTTGATTCAAAGAAGTTGCGCGGTACCATCCAGAACGACATCCTGAAGGAATACATCGCCCGGGGAACCTACATTTACCCGCCGGCCCCCAGCATGCGCTTGATTACAGATATCTTCCAGTTCTGTCGTACTGATGTGCCGAACTGGAATAGCATCAGCATCTCCGGGTATCACATTCGCGAAGCAGGGTCTACGGCTGTACAGGAAGTTGCCTTTACCCTGGTAAATGCCATCGCTTACATTGAAGCTGCGGAGAAGGTAGGTCTGGGTGTGGATGAATTTGCCACCCAGCTTTCTTTCTTCTTTAATGCCCATAACAATTTCCTTGAGGAAGTGGCCAAATTTCGGGCTGCCAGAAGGCTTTACGCCAGGCTAATGAAGGAGCGTTTTGAGGCCAAGGATCCCAATTCGATGAAATTGCGCTTCCACACCCAGACGGCAGGTTCTACACTGACCGCGCAGCAACCTGAAAATAATGTTGTCCGGGTGGCACTGCAGGCTTTGGCTGCGGTGCTAGGCGGTACGCAATCACTGCACACCAACAGTATGGACGAGGCCTTGTGGTTGCCAACCACCAAGAGCGTACAGGTGGCCTTGCGCACCCAGCAGGTCATCGGGTACGAAAGCGGAGTGGCTGATAGCGTTGATCCACTGGCGGGATCATATTTGATCGAATACCTGACCGATGAAATCGAAAAAGGCGCCATGGAGTACATCAAGTACATCGACCAAATGGGCGGTGCCCTGAAGGCGATTGAAACTGGCTACATCCAGAATGAGATCATGAACGCTTCTTACGAAGCCCAAAAGCGCATGGAGTCTGGCGAGGATGTGATTGTTGGCGTGAATAAGTTCCAGGTGAAGGAAGAAATCGTGCTGGAACCGCAAAAAATTGACCCTACCATCGAGCAGGGACAGCGTGAAAAACTTGCTAAATTGCGTGCCAATCGGGATAATGAGAAGGTTATTGGATTGCTGAAGAGGCTGGAAGATGCCGCCAAGGGCAGCGAAAACCTGATGCCCATCCTTGTTGAGTGTGTTGAAAACAACATAACCCTGGGTGAAACCTGCAATACTTTGCGTGATGTCTGGGGCGAATACCGAGCTCCAAATTTCCTGTAGATGGAGTGAGACATGCCTGAAATCAAAAATATCAATCACGTTGCTATTGTGGTCAGAGATATTGAAGAATCCCTCAAATTTTGGGAGACAGCTTTTGGCTTGAAACTTGACCATGTAGAAGAAGTGCCTTCCCAAAAAGCAAAGGTCGCGTTTTTGCCTGTGGGGGATAGTGAAGTGGAATTAGTGCAACCAACCGATCCGGATTCCGGCATGGGTAAGTTTTTGGAATCAAAGGGGGAGGGTTTGCATCACTTGTGTTTTGAAGTAAAGGATATTGACGCCACCCTGGCTGCCTTGAAAGAAGCAGGAGTGAGGCTGATCAATGAAACCGCGCTGGAACTGCCAGGGCGCAAGATGGCATTTGTGCACCCTAAAGCCACTAGTGGCGTGTTAGTTGAGTTGTATCAGTTGACCAATTAGCATTAGTATTTGGAATAAGGAGAGGCAGGCAAGTTGAGCCTGCTTTTCGTTTAAGAGGACTGGTATTTTGAATGTTCCGCCAACGCAGATGATAAGGAAACTTGTTTTTCTGCAATCCTGAGTAAAAATCCACCAAGCGGCTTAAGGACGGTAAAATAATACAAATCCTTTCCACTCACCCTAATAAGGAAATGGAGACACTATGATTATTCGAAATGCAAAAATCGTTACCTGGGAAAGCAATAACCAGATCCTCGAAGGCCAAGATCTAATCGTCAAAGACGGGCTGATTGAGAAAATTGTGCCGCAGGGGACTCTTCTGGAACCTCAGGAAGAAATTGTGGATGCCCAAGGTCAGCTTTTGATGCCCGGAAACATCTGCGCCCACACGCATTATTATGGGGCATTTGCCCGCGCTTGGGCTTACCCAGGAGAGCCAGCCAGCAACTTCGTTGAAATCCTCGAGCGCCTCTGGTGGCGCCTGGATAAAGCCTTAAGCCCCGAAGCAGTCAAGTATTCTGCATTGGTCTGCCTGGTTGATGCCATCAAGTACGGCACGACCACCTTATTTGATCACCATGCCTCCCCCAGTTGCATTGAAGGTTCGCTGGATATCGAACATGACGCCATGGTACAGGCTGGGCTGCGAGGTTCCTTATGCTATGAGGTAACCGATCGGGATGGCAAGGAGAAAGCTTTAGCCGGCATCCAGGAAAACGCGCGTTTCATTGAACGCGTGGTCAAGGGTGGGGCAGACCCAAAGATCAAGGCCCATTTTGGTCTGCACGCTTCGCTGACCCTCTCCGATGAAACCCTGGAGGCCTGTCTTAAAGCCAATCCACACCCGGCTGGTTATCATGTGCACGCAGCCGAAGGCATTGCCGATGAAGAGGACTCGCTACGCAAGTACGGCAAACGCGTGATCAAACGCTTCCATGATTTTGGCATACTAAGTGAGAAAACCATCCTGGCGCATGGTGTACATTGCGACCCGGATGAGTTGGCCATGCTTGCCGAAAGCGGCAGCTGGCTTAGCCACCAGCCGCGCTCCAATATGAACAATGCCGTGGGTGTGGCACCCATCCTGGATATGCTAGGCAGGGGCATCAAGGTATGCCTGGGCAACGATGGATTTTCAAATGCCATGTGGTCCGAAATGCAGTCAGCCTACTATGTTCATAAGGACCATCAGTCTGATCCAAGAGCAATGGGCGGTTATGAAGTCATGAAAATGGCCATCGAAAACAACAGTAAATTGGCCACACAGACTTTTGACGGTCTGCAAATAGGGGTGATCGAGCCCGGTGCTGCGGCAGACTTGATTTTGGTGGATTATCACCCAATTACTCCCATGACAGCGGGAAACCTGCCGTGGCATATACTGTTTGGCTTTAGGGACGGGATGGTAACCAGCACAATGGTTGCGGGTAAATGGTTGATGAAAGATCGGGCATTACTGACCCTCGATGAAGCCGAAATCGCTACGAAGGCTAGTGAAATCGCAGCCCAAACCTGGAACAAAATTCGATAAGGAGAAAAAGTGGCAAAAACCATCGCGATTATTGGAGGTACGGGTAAAGAGGGCAAGGGGCTGGGATTCCGCTGGGCAAAAGCCGGGCACAAAGTCATTATTGGCTCGCGCACTCTTGAAAAAGCTGAAGCTGCAGTCAGTGAATTGAAAGGTTTAATCGGTCAGGAGGTGGACTTAAGCGCAGCCTTGAACGATGAAGCTGTTCGCCAGGCTGAAGTGGCCGTCTTAACAGTCCCTTTTGCGGTGCATCGGCAAACCTTGGAAGGGTTGAAGGACGCATTAAAAGGCAAAATTCTGATTGATGTCTGTGTCCCGATTATTCCGCCTAAAGTGACCAAAGTGCAGATGCCGGAAGAAGGTAGCGCAACTCAGCAAGCTAAAGCAATCTTAGGTGAAGATACCTTAGTTTGCTGCGCTTTCCAGAACATCTCTTACGAGCGCTTGATGGGCACTGAAGATGTGGAATGCGATGTGATTGTCTGCGGCGAAAAAGACGCCCGAACGGTTGTGCTTGAACTGGTTAAGGACACCGGTTTAACTGGTTGGGATGGCGGTCAGATTGAGAATTCGGTCATTCCTGAGGGTCTGACTTCTATTTTGATCGGATTGAATATAAAGTACAAAGTGCCCTCTGCCGGAATTCGGATCACTGGGGTCTTGTGAGTAAAGCAAGAGAGCTGCACCTGAGTGCCATAAAAGGCATTCCCCAGATCGTTGAAGGTGATGACCTGGCTGCCATTATTTATGAGAGCCTGCATGAAAACGGGAAGGCACTAAAGGATGGCGATATCCTGGTATTGGCGCAAAAAATAGTATCCAAGGCTGAAGGCCGCCTGGTCAACCTGACGACTGTCACGCCTTCACAGCGGGCAATTGAACTGGCGGAATACCTTGGTAAACGACCTGAAATGGTTGAAATGATTCTGCAGGAAAGCAATGAAGTGCTGCGTACACGGCCAGGAACGATCATTGTGGAACACAAAAGCGGTTTTGTGTGCGCCAATGCGGGCATTGACCACTCCAACGTCAGGGGTACTTGGGGAAATGATGAAGATTGGATCTTGCTCCTGCCTGAAAATTCAGAACGTTCAGCGGATCAAATTCGAGCCGGATTGGAAACACTTTCAGGTAAAAAACTGGGGGTGATGATCATCGATTCCTACGGCAGGGCCTGGCGCAATGGCATTGTGGGGGCTTGTATCGGGCTTTCCGGCTTGCCGGCCTTGGTAGATATGCGCGGTCAAGCGGATATGTATAACTACCAAATGCGGGTGACGGTGATCGCCGCGGCGGACGAATTAGCCGCTGGAGCCTCTCTGATGATGGGGCAGACCAATGAAGGTACTCCGGTTGTACTGGTGCGCGGTTTTCCATATGCTCTGCGGGAAAGCAATACCGCAGAATTAGTGCGCGACAAAAAATTCGACATGTTCAGGTGATATCTCTGATAAATTCTGGATATCGTGACCTGAAAGTCGTTGCCCTGGCTGGCGGTGTGGGGGGCGCAAAGCTAGCCAGAGGTTTTTGCTTGGTGTTGAACCCTCGGAACCTGACTGTAGTCGTAAACACAGGGGATGATTTTGAGCATCTGGGGCTGCAAATCTGCCCTGACTTGGATTCTGTCTGTTACGGGATGGCTGGATTGAATGATCCACTAAGAGGTTGGGGTTTGGAGGGTGAAACCTGGACCGTTTTCGAACAACTGAAGTTGCTTGGCGGACCGGATTGGTTTCGGTTAGGTGACAAGGATTTGGCCACCCACCTATTGCGTACCCAACTGCTAAAGGACGGCAAAACGCTCACTGAAGCCACAGACATACTCTGTCACCATTGGAAAATTATCGCTCAAGTATTGCCCATGAGTGATGATTCCTGCCCAACACGGGTGCAACTTAAAGATGGTAGAGTACTTGCGTTTCAGGAATATTTTGTGAAAGAAGCTTGCCAACCAGTAGTGGAGGGCATCATCCTTCCAAAACCGGGTTCCACAGCCCCGACAAGCCAAGTTCTGGGGGTTCTGGCAGCCTGTGATATCGTGGTAATCTGCCCTTCCAATCCCTGGTTGAGCATTGACCCAATCCTCAAGTTTCCTGCTATCCGTGGCCTTTTGGCGGGCAAACCTGTAGTGGCGGTATCGCCCTTTATCGGAGGCAGAGCAGTCAAGGGACCAGCCGTAAAAATGGCCGCTGAATTCGGTCAAGGCACTGACGCCTCTGCACTCCTCGAACACTATCGCGGCCTCGTTGGAGCTCTGCTCTTTGACCTGCAAGACACCAAGATCCCTTCTGAGCTGGGGGGACAAGGTATAATATTTGAAAGGTCAAATACTCTCATGAAGGATGACCAAGACAAGCACCGGGTGGCCATGGAGGCATTAAACTTGGGGCTTGAATTGGTGGGTAGATGCTCAAAATGAATTCTTGGGTGATTATTCCAGTTAAACCTTTCAAACAGGGAAAGTCGCGTTTGCGTGCTTGTTTTGGGAGGCAGGACCTTTATGCCCTTAACTATAACCTTTTTGTTCAAACTATCGAAAACGTAAAGTCCGCAGGTTGTTTTAACGGCATTTTGGTTGTCAGTCACGACAAGCATGCTCAGGCTATCGCGAAGCAAAATGGACTGGAAATTTGTGTTGAACAACGCCCGAGCAGTTTGAACCTGGCAGTGAGCCAGGCGATGGACTGCATTGAGGAGCGGGGCGGAGGACAGGTATTGGTTCTGCCTACAGATCTACCGCAACTGGCACCTGGGGATTTGGTGACCACTATGGATTTACTTCCAAACTCGGGAGTGCTAATTGTTCCAGATCACTTTTATCGTGGGACAAACGCCCTGGGGATGAGCAGTCCCAAGCTTATCGAAGCCGCATTTGGTACCAATTCATTCCAAAACCATTGTAGCCAGGCACAGCAAAAAGAGCTAAATTTACGTGTTTATTACAACCAGGCCATCATGCATGACCTTGACACGCAACCGGATTTAGAACTTATCCGGCAGGGCCATCATCTTTTATTAACCGTACCGAGGGAAGAAAGGATCCAGTAACAATGTTCGAACGAGTAGCCATTTATCTGCAAGATTCTCATGACTTACGCGAGGGTTTAGATATCGCCAGGTATGCCGAAGAAAAAGGCTTTGAAGGAGTATGGCAGGCTGAAAGTCGGTTGGTCAGGGATGCCATTGTGCCAATGGCGGCGTATGCCGCTGTGACAGAAAAGATCAAGATCGGTTCAGCTGTTATTAATAACTGGACCCGCAATATCGGCTTATTGGCTTCAACTTTTCTAACCTTGGATGACCTGGCCCCCAACCGCATCATTTGTGGCATTGGTGCCTGGTGGGATCCGCTAGCCAAGAATGTGGGTATCAACCGCACCAAACCTTTGAAAGCCATGGAAGAAACCATCACCATCATGCGCAGGCTGCTGAATATGGAGCGGGTCACTTTTGAAGGTGAATTTGTGAATGTGCATGGGATTGAATTGGACGTCGTGCATGGACGCCGCGAACCCAGGAATGTACCGATTTACATCGGAGCAACCGGTGACAAGATGATGGAAATGACTGGGCGCATTGCGGATGGCGTGGTGATGAACTATTGCGTACCGATTGAATATAACGATATGGCCATCGAACAACTTATGGTCGGCTTGAAAGCCGCCGGCAGACGTCTGGAAGATTTTGACCGGCCGCAACTGGTAGTTTGTTCAGTCGATGAGGATCACGATAAAGCCATCGATACCACCCGCGAATTACTCGTCCAGTATCTCGCTCAGCAGCCACACATAGCCAAAGCATCTGGTGTTTCGCAGGAGGTAGTCCAAAGTATCCAGGCAATCTTAGGCTGGCCGGCTACCCACGAACAGATCCAGGCGGCCAAGCACTTGGTGCCTGAGGATCTGATTGACCGCATTACGGCATCGGGAACCCCGGAAGAGGCGCGAGCCAAAGTTCAGAAATACATTGATCACGGCTGTACCTGCCCAATCCTATACCCAGTGGGTGGCAATATGAGATTGTTGATTGACACCTTTGCACCCGGAAACCAGGTATGAGAAAACTGGAAGCCAGCGACTGCTGCTTTATTTGCGGCAGGGAGAACCCGGCCGGGCTGAAGATGGAGTTCTACGAGCTTGAACCAGGCGTGGTTGAATCCAGACTTAGCGTTCCGCAGAATTATGGTGGCTATCCCGGTGTTGTGCATGGCGGTGTGATTACCGCCATGTTGGACGAGTGTTCTGGACGCGCAGCACAAACTGGACGCAAAGATTTCATGTTTACGAGCGAAATCAAAGTGCGCTTTCGCAAGACTGTGCCAACTGAAAAGCCGATTGTTGTGACGGGAAAACTGCAAAGAAGACGTAACCGGGTTGCATTTGCGACCGGAGAGATACGCAACGAAGAAGGCGAACTGCTTGCCGAGTGTGAAGCTGTATTTGTTGATATACCCAACGAAAAACTCAAGGAAATGGGTTCTTTTAACCACGAATGGAAGGTGTATCCAGATGGGCATTGAGATGAAACCCTATTACAGGCCTTTAAGCCTGGAAAGTTATGCCTACCTGCTGAAAAAAGCCGGTGAAAAAGCCAAGGTGCTCGCAGGAGGTGACTACCTCCTGGATGCAGCAGAGGCAAAAAAAGGCGAAGTGCTAATCGACTTGCAGGCCCTAAAATTGGATCAAGTCAGCTATAAGGGCGATGCAGTGCACGTCGGCGGATTGTGTAATTTGAACATGCTCATGCTGGCTTGTTCCGGTTTACCAGATTTGTGCGAGGCTATCCGTCACCAGGCCGGGAGCAATGTGCGTAACACATTGAGTTTGGCCAACTTCCTGCGTTCAGGAAGGATTGGGCAAAGCTCACCTTTGCTATGTGCCTTGATAGCACTGGAGGCCAAAATCCTGCCAATACTTGAAACAGATCCAGTCTCGCTATCAGATTATTATGAGAAAGACTTACCCATCCCTGTTGCTGCTGAATTAATCCTGCCAAGGAGTGCCGATTTTCGTTTTGCGCAAGTTGGCAGAAGCGAGATGGACCTTCCTCAGGTTAGTATGGGTGTAACTCTTAAAAATAACAAACAATTGCGCGTAGCGATAGATGCTGGAAAACTCTTCATCTTGAAAGGAACGAAAGAAGAGGTTGTCCGGTCCATCACTGATAAAGGGGCCACAATGGGTGACCAATGGGCTGGAGTTGAGTATCGCCAAAAGACTCTACTGGTACTCCTTGAGCGATTATTAGGCGAAAGTCAAGTACGCAAGGAGATGAAATGAAAATCGAATTGCGTGTGAATGGTAATGATTACAGCATCGTTGCAGAAAGCAATCTGAATTTACGCGATGCCATAAGGAAATTAGGTTGCCTGAGCGTAAAATCCGGTGGCTGTCGTTTGGGCGAATGCGGAGCTTGCGCAGTACTGTTAGATGGCATGCCTGTAAATTCCTGTATGTTGTTGGCTGTCCAGGCTGAAGGGCATGAGTTGACGACGGTTGAGTCAATTGGAGAGGTAAAGGACCAGGGTTGGAAGAAGACTGCCGGTCTCGATATCATCCAGGAAGCTTTCATCGAAACTGGGGCTGTGCAGTGCGGATATTGTACGCCAGCGATGATTCTCTCAGCCAAAGCCTTGCTTGAACAAAATGCCGATCCCAGTGAAGACGAAGCCCGGGAAGCTCTTTCAGGTGTCCTTTGCCGCTGTACGGCCTACGTAAAACCAGTGGAAGCTGTTCTATTAGCTGCCAAATGGATGCGGGGAGAAAAGGATGAATCCTTCAAGCAGAACAAGCTGATCAGACCAAAAATGGTTGAATTCGACAAAATACCCCATTTTTCCACGATTAATCACTCTGTGCACAAGCTTGATGCCGTAAAACTGGTTCAGGGGAAGCCCGCTTTTACCGCGGACATGCAGATTCCTGGAACTTTATTTGCCAAAGTACTTAGAAGCCCTCACGCTCATGCAGAAATTGAAGAGATCGATACGAGCAAAGCCAAGACTTTGCCCGGTGTGGCCGTGGTACTGACCTGGAAAGATTTGCCCAGGGTTGTTTATTCAACTGCAGGGCAATCCGACCCTATCCCAGGACCTCTGGATATGTTCTCGCTCGACCATCGTGTGCGATTTGTTGGAGATAGGGTAGCTTTTGTAGCCGCGGAAACGCCCGAAATTGCAGAAAAAGCTTTGGCTTTGATTGAAGTCAAATATAAAAAATTGCCAGCCATCCTGGATCCACGTGATGCCATGAAGGAAGGCGCTGTTCGCATCCACGAGGAACCGGAATATGTTAATTTTGCTGATTCGGATCCAAGCCGCAATTTGCCGGCCGAAATCCGGATCGATATTGGCGACGTTGAGAAGGGCTTCAGCGAAGCGGATCAGATCTTTGAACGCGAATATGTGGTCCCCAAGGTTCAGCAAGCGCATATTGAACCCCATGTGACCCTGAGCTATTGGGACGAGGATGATCGCCTGGTCATTCGCACGAGCACTCAGGTGCCGTTCCACGCCCGCAGAATGCTGGCACCGGTTCTGGGCTTGCCAGTCAAGCGCATCCGGGTGGTAAAACCACGCATTGGCGGTGGTTTTGGCAACAAACAGGAAGTGCTGATCGAAGATGTGGCTGGCCATCTGACCATTGCCACTGGCAAGCCTGTGCTCTACGAAATGACCCGTGAAGAAGAAATGATCGCCTCCCGATCGAGGCATTCCATGCGTGTGTACATGAAGACGGGTGTCAAGAAAGATGGCACCATCACTGCGAATGCCATGTATGCACTTTCGGATACAGGTGCCTATGGCTGCCACGCCCTGACGGTAACTGGAAATACTGGCCACAAATCCATGGGGCTTTATGTGGGTGATGGTGATTATCGAAAATCACCAAACATTCGCTTCCATGCGGATATTGTCTATACCAACACGCCGCCTGCTGGGGCATATCGTGGTTACGGCGTTCCGCAGGGTTACTGGCCGTTGGACCGTCACATGGAGACTATTGCAAGGGCGCTCAACCTGGATCCTCTTGAGTTCAGACTAAAAAATGCGCTGCACGCTGGTGAATTCCACCCCTTTAGCACAGCTTGGAATGAAGGCCGGGAACCTGTCCCAGAGATCATACAGACGGTTGGGCTGGTGGAATGTGTGCGCCAGGGTAAAGAAGCCATTGACTGGGATAAGAAATTTGGGAACCCTGACTGGCATAACCTGGAAGGCAAACCGCATTTGCGCCGGGGGATTGGTGTTGCACTTGTGATGCACGGAACCGCCATTCCCTATCTCGATATGGGCAGCGCAAGCCTGAAAATCAACGATGACGGTTCTTTTAATCTTTTGATTGGGGCAACTGACCTTGGCACCGGCAGTGACACCGTTTTGGCCCAGATGGCGGCTGAAAAATTGGGCGTTAAGACGGATGATATTCTGGTGTATTCTTCTGATACAGACTTTACACCATTCGACAAAGGGGCCTATGCCTCATCGACCACTTTTGTTTCCGGCGCAGCTGTCACCAAGGCTGCAGTGGAAATGGCAGAGAAGATCAAAGCCAGGGCCAAAATGATTTTCGATAGTCAGAAAACTGTTGTTGCACTTCCAGAGATTGAATTGATCAATGGTTGCGCGGTGACACCTGATGGCCACAAACTGCCCCTTTCCGAAATTGCCCTGGATTCACTGCATCGGTACAAACAAGAACAGCTGATGACCGTGGCCTCGTTTGTGGCCCAAACTTCGCCGCCCCCCTTTGGGGCACAATTCGCGACTGTTTTGGTGGATACAGAGACCGGTGCTGTCAAAGTAGAGGAATTGGTTTTCGCGGTTGATTCGGGAGTGATCATGAACCCCAATACCGCCTCAGGGCAGATAGAGGGGGGTATGGCTCAAGCCCTTGGTTACGCAGTCAGTGAAGAAATGAAATACGATGCAGAAGGTGTAGCCAGAGAGAAGGATTTGGTTGATTACCACATCTTCCGGGCAGATGAAATGCCAAAGATGCAAACGATCTTTGTGCAGACCTATGAACCTTCACACCCCTTTGGAGCCAAAGCCCTGGCTGAAATTCCCATGGATGGGGTGGCACCAGCCGTCGGAAACGCGGTTTTGGATGCTTGCGGTGCTGATGTGACTGCTAACCCTGTAACGCCGGAACGTGTACTTGAAGCATTGGCAAAAAGATAATGGAAACCAGACAGCCAATAAACTATTTTAGCAACAATCAGATGATGAGCAAACGCGTATTTGTCGTTGGTTACATCAATCCGGATACAGATTCAATTGCATCTGCGGTGGGTTATGCCTGGCTTTTGGCGCAAAGAGATGGGCTTGACGCGGTGCCGGCCCGGGCTGGCTCAGTCAACCGTCAAACAGCTTTTGTGCTAAAGACTCTGGATATGGACCCGCCAATGTTGCTGACGGATGCTTCCCCACGGTTTGAGTCGGTCATGCGGCGATTGGACGTGATCACACCTGAAAAACCACTCAATCAAGCCTGGGCAATCCTCTCACGCACGGGAGGCCTGGCGCCAGTGGTCAACCCGGATAACACGCCTTTCGGCATCGTGACCGGACAGAGCATTTTCGACTTTCTGCAGACCCTGATTGGGCCACACCCTCGCAGTAAAGAAATGACCCTGGGGGCTTTGTTTGATATTCCCTGCAGGGAGGCTGCCGACACTGACATACCACGGTTTCAGGCCGCAACTCGCATCAAGGATGTGCTGAACCGGATACTGCGGGCAGAACAAAACGAATACTGGGTACTGGATGAAAACAAACGCTACCTTGGGGTGGCCAGACAACGCGATCTGCTGAACCCTCCCCGCATAAAGGTGGTGTTAGTTGACCATAACGAGCCCCAGCAAGCTGTTGCTTCGGTGGATGAGGCGGAACTGCTTGAAATTTTGGACCATCACCGGCTTGGGAACCAATCCACGCATCAGCCCATAAAATTCACCGTTGATATTGTCGGCAGCACGTCGACCTTGGTCTCAGAACAGATGGAAGAAAGCGGTTTAAGCGCTCCTCCGGAATTAGCCTCCTTATTACTATCTGGATTGCTCTCAGATACCTTGATCCTGCAATCGCCCACAACCACCCAGCGCGACCGGGTTGCCGCGGACCGTCTAACAAGGTGGGCTTTTGTACCCGGATCTCCGCTTGCCGAAGAAACATTGCAGAGTTGGGGTGATAAAGTCATCCAGGCTGGCGCAGGCATCCTGACCCAGGAACCTGATAATGTGGTGCGCAGCGATATGAAAATTTATGAGACTGGCCATTACCGCTTTGCGGTAGCCCAGGCTGAGACCTCAGACATCTATGAACTTGGGGATTATGTGGGCAAGCTGCAAAAAGCCCTGCGAGACCTGAAAAACGAGAAGGGCCTCGACTTCACCATCCTGATGGTGACTGATATCGTCAAGAACTCCAGCCGCATGATCATGGTGGATATCCCATCCGAATTGGAGGAACTTCCTTACCGGCCTCTGGCGGATGGAACCTTCTCCGCTGAAGGTGTCGTTTCCCGCAAAAAGCAACTGCTGCCGTTAATTCTCTCGCTACTGGAGGCTGGATGATTGACATACTCCAGCGCCTGGCAGAACTGAAAACTGCAGCAAAACCAGTAAGTTTATGCGTAGTTGTAAAAACAACCGGAGCCGTACCTCGACATGCTGGCACCAAAATGCTGGTATTCCCGGATGGCCGCACTGAAGGCACAGTAGGCGGCGGGGGCGTGGAACAAGCAACCCTCCTGGCAGCTCTGGAAGCCTTTAAAGATGGGAAGCCCCGCACGGTTACTTATTCTTTAAAGGCCGATAGCGACGTATCCTTGGGTGTTTGCGGTGGAGATATGGAAGTCTACATTGAACCGCAACTCCCCACGGATACTCTGCTCATTCTTGGTGCAGGGCACGTAGGCAGGGCACTGGCGCATGCTGCCAAACCCTTAGGTTTTCAGATTGTTGTTGCAGATGAACGTGAAGGCCTGTTGGACCCGGTTGTTTTTCAGGGTTGTCGATTGGTGCATGCAGAAATGGCTGAAGTGCCCGAAAAGGTTGAAATTGGACCCCGCACCTTCATCGTCGATGTAAGCCACGGCAGTGATGTGGATGTTGCCGGGCTGCCTTCGATTTTGAAGAGCGAGGCTGGTTATCTTGGCGTGATTGGCTCACGAAAACGCTGGGCTACGACACTCGAAGGCTTACGCGCCAAGGGAGTCAGCGAAGAACTAATCGCCAAGGCGAAATCACCCATTGGGCTGGCCATCAAAGCAGAGACTCCCGAAGAGATTGCTATCAGCATTTTAGCCGAAGTAATTGAGAAAAAGAATTCAAAAAGCGCATAAGCATAAAGCTTTTCATAGATTGAAAGGCGGAGGAGAATTATGTGGAAGAAATACCACATCATTGAAACCCAGAATGAATTGAAGCAGATACTGGCAGAATCGGGTCCAAACGCACGTATGATTGCCGGGGGCACGGATTTGATGGTTGAAATCCGCAACGGAAAATGGGATGGGCTTGAAGAACTCATTGATATCTCCCGGATGGCTGAAAGCAGTGCTATTTATCAGGATGTTGAAGGAAAAATCCATATCGGCTGCTTGGTAACCCATAATGACGTCATAGCTTCTCCCCTCCTGCGGCAGAAGGCGTTTCCTCTTTTCCAGGCAAGTTGGCATGTAGCCACACCTCAGATCCGAAACACCGCCACGGTAGCCGGCAATCTAGTAACCGCTTCACCTGCCAACGACACGATTTGCCCATTGATGGCCCTGGACGCAGAACTGATCTTAGCATCAGTATTAGGCGAGCGCCAGGTGAAATTGAATGATTTCTACCTGGGGGTGCGTAAAACAGTGCTAAGAGCAGATGAATTCCTTAAAGAAATCATTTTTACCCCATTGGAAGTGAATGAGCAGGGCAATTTTAAGAAAAGCGGTTTACGCCGAGCGCAGGTCATAGCCACGTTGAACGCCTGCGTGGTGCTAAAAATGGTTGGCGATACGGTGCAAAGTGCAAAAATAACCCTTGGTGCTGTCGCCCCGACCATTATCTACGCACCTGAGGCTGAAGCTTTCCTGGTTGGGAAAAAATTGGATGCAGGTACAGTCCAGGAAGCCGGAAAGTTGGCTGCAGATGCTGCAAAACCAATCTCAGATATTCGGGCATCAGACGCCTACCGCAGTTACATGGTGGCGGTGCTCGTTGAGAATGCCTTGACTGAGATTGCCGAAGGCACCCTTGAAAACGTCCCGGAAAATCCAGCCACACTCTCCACCCGTAAATCCTTGCCAGAACACCCGGCAGATGGATGGACCGGACAGTCGATTCAGACAGAGATTAACGGCGAGCATTTTGAGTTTGAAGCCTGGACCGGCGGCCGCAATTTATTGGATTTCATCAGGGATAAAGTTGGTCTAACGGGCACCAAATCAGGCTGTGAAGAAGGTGAATGCGGCGCTTGCACTGTATTTATGGATGATAAGGCAGTCCTGAGCTGCCTGACACCTTGGCAGCGTGCCCATAACGCGAAAATTAAGACAGTTGAAGGTATTGCTATTGGGGAAAAATTGCACCCGGTGCAGCAAGCCTTCATCGATCACGGTGCGGTGCAATGCGGATACTGCACGCCTGGGTTCATCATGTCCTCAGTGAAACTATTGGAGGAGTGCGAGCAACCGCAGACGGAAGTAATTAAGCAAGCCTTGTCTGGAAACCTCTGCCGTTGTACGGGTTATTACAAGATTGTCGAGGCAGTTGAAGACGCTGCCGGAAAGATGGGGAGGTAAGCATGAAAACTGTCGGAAAAGCGCTCCCACGTGTGGATGCCCTGGGTAAAGTAACTGGTAAAGCCAAGTATCCGGGAGATTTCAACTTCAGCGATGCTTTGGTGATGAAAACCCTGTTTGCTGGCAGGCCCCATGCCCGAATTCTTTCCATTGACACTTCCGCGGCTGAAGCCGTGCCGGGGGTTGTACTGATACTGACCGCGAAAGATGTGCCCAATAATGAGCACGGCCTGAATATCGCCGACCAACCGGTACTCTGCGGACCAGGTTCTTCAAAACTGGGCGCGGATGTGGTCCATTTTGTAGGCGACCAGGTTGCGCAAGTAATTGCAGAAAACAAGCAAGCCGCAAAAACTGCTCTGAAATTGATCAAGATTGAATGGCAGGACCTGCCGCTAGTGGACAGCCTTGAAAAAGCGCTGGCTAAAGATGCTCCAATTCTGCACGTTGACGGGAAATCCAATATTTACTACCACAATATTGTGCGCCATGGTGACACGCAAAAAGCTTTTGAGAGTTGCGACACCATTATCGAAAGGGATTATGAGACCCCAGTTCAGGAACATGCTTATCTTCAACCTGAGGCAGGGGTGGCCTTTTTCGATGCTGAAGGCCGTATTACCGTCGTAGTTGGCGGTCAATGGGCGCACGAAGACCAGGAACAAATTGCGCATTCTTTGGGATTGCCTAAAGAAGCCGTTCGCGTCATCTACCCTGCCATTGGCGGTGCATTCGGCGGTCGGGAGGATATGTCCGTTCAGATTACACTTGCGTTGGCAACCATGAAATTAAAGGAAAAAGGAATTCAAAGGCCGGTCAAGACGGTTTGGAGCCGGGAAGAATCCATCCTTGGGCATGGCAAGCGGCACCACTATCAAATGCACGCCAAGTGGGGTGCCACCAAGGATGGCAAAATTCGGGCAATCGAAACCCAAATTTATGCTGATGCAGGTGCCTACAATTACACCTCAACCAAGGTGTTGGGAAATGCCACGCTTTTGGCTTCCGGGCCTTACGACGTTGAAAATGTGGCTGTGAATGCATACTGCGTGTACACGAATAATATCCCTGGGGCAGCCTTCCGCGGGTTTGGCGGACCTCAGGCACTGTTTATGGCCGAAAGCCAGGCTCAATTACTGGCCGAAGCGCTGGGGATGGACCCAGTCGAATTCCGCATGCGCAACTTGATTAGGGAGGGCAGCATCCAATCCATGGGGGATGTCATCCCGACTGGCATACGCATGCTGGATGTTGCAGAGCGCTGTGCCCTTGAAGCTGGCTGGACTAAAACTGAACACGGCTGGCAGCGCCCGGTTCTTGAACAATCTAAAAATCCAAACGTCAAACGCGGCTGGGGCTACGCCTGCGGGTACAAGAACATTGGTTTTTCCTACGGCTATGCAGAAAACTGTGCTGCAAGCATCGAATTGCATGGAGACAAGGTAATTGAAAAGGCCGTGCTCTTTCACAGCGGGGCAGAGGTTGGGCAAGGTGCACACACGGTATTCCGCCAATTTGCCGCAGAGGCCCTCGGAATTCCATTTGAGAAAGTGGAACTGCACTTATCGGATACTGCCAGTTCACGCAAATCCGGCAGTGTTTCTGCCTCGCGGATGACTTTCATGTCCGGTAATTCCATCCTGGGGGCAGCCAGAGAAGTCCTGAAAAAATGGGAACGCGGCGACCGACCTGCCAGGGAAGACTATACTTACTATGCCGAAAAAACAACCAATCTGGACCCTGTGGATGGGCACTGTACGCCTAACGTCGCCTATGGATACGTGGCTGAAGCTGTATTGGCCGAAGTGAACACGCAGACGGGTCAGGTGACGTTGAAGAAAGTAATCTGCACTGATGATGTAGGCAAGGCCATCAATCCGCAACTGGTACAGGGGCAAATTGAGGGGGCAGTTGTACAGGCTTCCGGGTACGTGCTGCTTGAGAATTGGAGACAAAAAGAGGGTAAAGTACTGACCAAGGAGCTCTCCACCTACTTGATTCCCACCATTTTAGATATTCCGGAGGAGACAAAATCAATCATTTTGGAGTATCCCGAGCCGAGAGGTCCGTACGGCGCGCGCGGTATGGGCGAGATGCCCTATCTACCCTTTGCACCAGCTGTGATTGAGGCGGTTTATCAAGCAACCGGAAAGCGTTTTTACAGCTTCCCTCTGACGGATGAGGTAGTACTAAGGGGTTTAGGCAAGATTAGTGACTGAGAGCCATCAGATTCAAATTCCAGGGGTGATCTTAGCGGCGGGTGAAGCCCGCCGCTTTGGCAAGATTAAGCAGCTGATGCCCTGGGGGAAACTAAGCGTCTTGGAAAGCGTGATTTCTTCTGCATTAACAGCTGGGTTGGATCCTATTTACGTGGTTTTGGGAGCCAATGCAATCCTGATAAAGGAGAAAATCATCGATTGGCCTGTATTATTATTGATCAACCGGGATTGGATCAATGGGCAAGGCAGTTCGCTTAAGCTGGCTGCCAGGAATCTCCCTGCAAATGGTCTGGGTTTATTAGCCCTCTTAGGGGACCAACCTCAGATTACACCCGATTTGATCTGGGCGGTTGCATTGAAAGGTCTGCAAAGCGGAAAGGTGACACGACCCTTGATAGGAGACCGCAGAGGCCACCCGGTGTACTTTCCACAGCCGTGTCTGGGTATGCTCCGGGAACTCAAGCCGGAGCAGAGCGGCAGGGATGTGGTCAGAGCTTATCCGAATGAACTCCTGCCATGGTTCGATGAAACCATGGCTTTGGATATGGACACACCTGAGGACTATAAAAATCTACAGGCTTCTTTCAGGCTTGACGGTTAAGGAATCATCGCTTTATAATGCCTAAACGCATTGGAAAATGAGCGCCTGGCTTGGCTATTGCTGAGTGACGAGGTCGGGGGTTCCTTTCTGCAAGGAAAGGTTAACCAATAAATTGGGAAAATCGAAAGATCGGCGGATGCCCCCCTGAAATTCCATTTCTGGTTTCCATGCAGATAGGACTGTCACTCGGAAAGAATTCCGGGTGATTGGCATACTTGTGTGTGCCGGAAAGGATGCTTCATGTGCGGTATTGTTGGATATATAGGGGAACGGGATGCCACCCCAATAATTGTCAATGGTTTAAAGAAACTGGAATATCGGGGATACGATTCAGCCGGCGTGGCGGTACTTGAAAATGGCAAGATTGAAGTTCGGCGGGAAGCAGGCAAGCTTGCAGAGCTTGAAGCGCTTGTCCAGGAAAGCCCTCTGCATGGCAAAATTGGCATTGGACATACCCGCTGGGCGACCCATGGTGTCCCCAGCCAACAAAATGCACATCCCCAGGTTGGCTCGACCGGAAAGATCGTCATTGTCCACAACGGCATCGTGGAGAATTACCTTGCCTTGAAAGAAGAATTGAGCGCAGAAGGCGTTGAATTCAAATCGGAAACCGACACTGAAACCATTGTCCACCTGATTGAACATTATTATGCCGTTTCCCTGGATCTCTACGGCGCGGTAGTCGAAACGCTCAGGCGTATTCGCGGAGCACATGGCATCCTGGTACTCTCCTCAGATTATCCTGATCAATTAATTGCCGCACGTTTGGGCAACGCGGGTGGCATCGCCATCGGTTTGGGAGAGGGTGAAACCTTCATCGCCAGTGATTTACCGGCGATTGTAGAGTTCACGCACAAAATCATCTTTCTTGAATCAGGTGAGATGGCTTTGATCAAAAAAGACAGTGTTGAAGTCAACACCATCAATGGCAAACGGGTAAAACCAGTTGTGCAAAATGTACCCTGGGACCCGATCTCAGCTGAAAAAGGTACCTACCGGCACTTCATGCAAAAGGAAATCCACGAACAGGTGCGCTCCTTATCCGATACGATGGTGGGCCGGGTTGATTTTGACAGCTACAGGATTACACTCCCGGATTTGAATTGCAGCCAGGAAAAAGCGCAATCAATCCAAAAAATCATGATTACGGCTTGCGGTACCGCGGCTTACGCGGGGATGGTTGGTAAAGTACTGCTTGAAAAGATTGCCAGAATTCCAACAGAAGTAATTATCGCCTCTGAATTCCGCTACGCGGACCCCATTGTTGACGAAAATACAATCGTCCTGGCTATCTCACAATCCGGGGAGACAGCCGACACCCTGGCAGCTATGGATGAAGGTCGCAAACGCAAGGCGACCATCTGGGCAATTGTGAATGCAATCGGTTCACAGGCCATGCGAGTGGCAGATGGTTTCATTTCCATGCAAGTTGGGCCTGAGATTGGGGTGGCGTCTACGAAAGCCTTTACAGCCCCAATTGTGAACCTATACATGCTGGCAGTTTACCTTGCCGACCTTAGGGGAACCCTCTCGAAAACCAGGCGAATTGAACTGGTACGCGATATGCTGCGTGTGCCCAGCCTGGCTGAGAAAGCGCTTGCGCATGAAGATGAAATTGTGGCTGTTGCCGAACAATACAAGCATATCCGCAGCGCGCTTTACCTGGGACGCGGCATCAATATGCCAATTGCATATGAAGGGGCCTTGAAATTAAAGGAAATCACCTATATTCATGCCGAGGGCTATCCAGCGGGTGAAATGAAGCATGGGCCGATTGCTTTGGTGGATAAGGATCTGCCCGTTGTGGCATTGGCAACCCAGGATGCCTGGTATGAGAAAATGGTCTCTCAGATAGAGCAGGCCAAGGCTCGCAGTGGCAAGGTAATCGCCGTGGCAACTGAGGGCGATGAACTGGTTCCATCCATTACGGACGCGGTTTTCTGGACACCGAAGACACCGTGGCTACTGAGTCCGGTCATCAACGTGATTCCGCTGCAGCTTTTTGCTTACCACATTGCTGTACTACGCGGTCTGGATGTAGACCAGCCCAGAAATTTAGCCAAATCTGTAACTGTTGAATAGGGATTAAACCTCTTTCAGGCCATTGTCAATTGCTTTTCTCGGAATATTATTGCGCGTAGCCACAACGCAAGCATTTCAGTCATAGTGGGAGGTAAGTTTCAAGTTGCTTGCCACAAGAGTTCAATTTATTCTGAAGGCTCTCCGCTTGCTTGCTATGCTTCTTGAACCTTTTTAGAATTACGCGATATGAATTTTGAGGAGAAATATGGCTACTGAAAAAGAAGTTGTAAAAGCATTGTCCACCGTCATTGACCCGGATTTGGGTAAGGACCTGGTGAGTTTGAACATGATTGAAGATCTGAAGGTGGATGGCAAAAACGTGAGTTTCACGGTTGTGCTCACCACTCCTGCCTGCCCCCTGAGGAATTACTTTGAAGCGACCTGCCGCAGTGTGGTTTTGGAACAAACCGATGCAGAGCATGTGGATGTGCGTGTAACTGCGAAAGTAGTGGAAAAAAAGCAAGTAACCGTTGACAAAAACCAATTCAAGCATGTCATTGCGGTAGGCTCAGGCAAAGGCGGCGTCGGCAAGAGCACCGTGGCTGTAGCCATCGCTGAATCCTTAGCCCTGGAAGGAGCCAAGGTTGGTTTGCTGGATGCTGACATCTACGGGCCCAACATCCCACGCATGTTAGGAATTGACGGCCTTGAGCCGATTGAAGAAGGGCAGAAACTCAAACCAGCTGAAGTGAATGGCATGAAAGTACTTTCCATCGGATTCTTCGTCGAAGCAGGTCAGCCTTTGATCTGGCGTGGGCCCATGCTGCATTCTGCCATCCAACAATTTCTAACCGATTTTGATTGGGGAAATCTTGATTATTTGATTGTGGACATGCCACCTGGAACGGGTGATGTGCAACTCTCACTTTCGCAAATCCTGCCCATTAGCGGAGCAGTGGTCGTCACCACACCCCAGCAAGTTGCAGTGGATGATGCTGCCAGGGCAATCGCTATGTTCAAAAAGATGAATATTCCTGTTCTGGGCGTGGTTGAGAACATGGCCTATCTTGAGCTGCCTGACGGCAGTAAGATGGCGGTCTTTGGTGAAGGCGGTGGAGAGCATTTGGCTTTTCGAGAAGGCGTACCCTTCCTCGGCCGAATTCCTCTGGACCCGAAAATTGGGCAGGGAGGGGATATTGGCACACCGCTGATAACCCAGGAGTCGACCTCTGTTGCGGCAGAAGCTTTACGCAATATCACCCGGGCTTTGGCAGCCGAATCAAGCAAGGCTGCTCTCGCTGCATAGGGGATGATATAATCACAAGCTATGTCAGATAAAAAAATAATTAGCGTCCAGTTTAACAACTCAGGACGTGCGTATGATTTTACAGTTCCCGCAGAAGTAGAAATTTTACGGGATAGCTATGTGGTTGTGAATACGGTTAGAGGCCTTCAGATTGGTAAGGTCACAAACCCTGATGCACAAAACATTAATCCAAACCTGGAATTGGTTGGTATCGAAAGAGTTGCCTCGGATGAAGATCTGGCGATCAAGGAAGCCCTTGGCCAGAAAGAAGCCGAAGCTGTGGATAAGATATCTGAGTTTCTGCGGCATTCCCGTTTTCACGATGTAAAAATTATCAGTGCGGAGTACTCTTTGGATTCCACACGAGTGACTTTATTCTTGAATTATGATGCAGAAACCAAATTTGATATCAAAGGATTCTTGAGAGAATCTTCCCATCTCTTTAAATCGTCCCGGATTGAGGTTAGGCAAGTGGGGCCAAGAGACATGGCCAAGATGATTTCGGGCTTAGGTGCCTGTGGGATCGAAAAACGTTGCTGCTCAAGATTTCTTAAGGATTTCAGCTCAATTTCCATTAAGATGGCCAAAGCCCAGGATATTTCGCTGACCCCGAATGAAATAACTGGAATCTGCGGCCGTCTGCGTTGCTGCCTGGCTTATGAATACACAGCCTATGAAGAAGCCCTGAAAAACCTTCCGAAAAAGAAAAAGCTGATCCAGACACCGCTTGGCGAAGGCAAGGTTTCGCAATTAATCCCAATGGCAGATACCGTGATTGTTTGGATCCCGGAATTGGGAAATCGCAAGTTTACCCGTGAAGAATTGGAATCCGGCGTAATGGCTGAGAAAAAGCCAGAAGCGGAAAGCTTCCACGTTTTTGAAGAGCACACCAATGAGGATGTGGAAATCTTGAAACTGGCACCTGTACCTGAACCCAGCAGACCGGCACGCCAGGAACACAGAGACTCTAAAGGGCGTAATCCAAGAAGGGATAATTCCAGACCATCCTCTACGGGAAGTTCTGGAGTTGAAGTTGGAGAAACAACCGGGAAGCAAACTGGCAAACCGGATCGATCCCAGAACAAAAAACGCAGTTGGGATAATAAACGTGATAAAACGCAGCAGCCAGGTGGATCGAACCAAGCAAATCCTTCCCAGAGCCGGCGGGGGAACTCACAAAGCAATCGCAATGTAGCAGAAATATCAGCTGGGCAAGTGGAAGCTTCAAGCAGTGAACCCCAGGCCCAAAAATCCAGGAGACCAAGAAGAGAATGGATCAAAAAGAGTTAATCTGGGCGCCAGGAACCAAAATTTTAGTCATTTTGGCTCATCCCGACGACCCGGAATTTTTTATGGGGGCTACGATTGCATCCTGGACTTCTGCGGGATACAAAGTTCAATATGGTTTGTTAACTGATGGCTCTAGAGGTGTCAGCCCTGCTTATCCTGACTGGAATCAATTGCCAGCTATCCGTAAAGTTGAACAAAAAAATGCCGCAGCAGTTTTGGGCGTCCACGAAATCGATTACTTTGGCTACCCGGATGGCTTTCTGACGGGAGGCGTTGAAATTCATAAACGTCTTGCCACCTTCATTCGCAAAGCACAACCGGATGTACTGGTGACTTGTGATCCGAACATGCTTTTCAGTCATGGACGCTATGTCAACCACCCAGACCATCGGGCTGCGGGCCAAATCGTTGTGGACTCGCTTTTCCCAGCGGTTGGCAACGCCAGTTTCTTCCCGGAACTGATGGAAGAAGGCTTGATGCCCTGGCAAGTTAAGGAACTCTGGCTTTGTCTGACTGGGGAACCTGATCTACTCCTCGATGTGGATGCATACTGGAAAACGCGTTATCAGGCTTTGTGCGAACATCGATCCCAAATCGGCGATCCTGAAGTGCTTCTGCAGCGCTTGACCGCGCGCCGAGGTGACGTTCAGGAACCCTATAAAGAAGGATTCAAACGTATCATTTTCGGAGGTTAGCTTGAAAATCCTGGATGAAGCTCGTGACATCTTACCCCAGATCAGCAAGGACAGACGATATCTCCATCAGCATCCTGAATTAGCATTTAACGAATTTGAAACCGCCAAATTTGTTGCCAGCCGCCTGGAAGCACTTGGCTTTTCGGTTACAACTGGCATAGGACAAACGGGGGTGATCGGTTTATCACAAGCGGAGGCGGGTAAGCCAGTTATTATGTTGCGCTTTGACATGGATGCGCTGCCTGTTATTGAAGACAATGAAGTGCCTTACAAGAGCCTGACCGAGGGGCGGATGCATGCCTGCGGCCACGATGCCCACACCGCGAGCGGCCTAGCAATTGCCGATTTAATCATGCGGCACAGGGGCGAATTCCCTGCCACCATTAAACTCGTTTTCCAGCCAGCTGAGGAAATTGGGGCTGGTGCGGTAGCCATGATTGAGGATGGCGTGCTTGAGAATCCGAAGCCGGACTATGTGCTGGGCATGCACGTATGGAACGAGAAACCTTTGGGGTGGTTGGGGTTGACTGCTGGCCCTGTCATGGCCGGATGTGATGAGCTAAGTATCAGAATTGATGGTAAGGGTGGCCACGGCGGTGTGCCAAATTTAGTCAAAGATCCCATTGTTGCAGCTGCAAATGTGATTATGAGTCTGCAAAGCATCGTTTCACGCAACTTAAGCCCCTTCGACAGTGCCGTGCTGTCTATTGGGAGCATCCACGCCGGTACTGTCAGCAATATTATTCCCCCGACTGTCGAAATGCTGGGAACCTTACGTTCGTATTCAACTGAGGGCAGGGATATCATGCTCCAGCGGGCTAAGGAAATTGTCGAGAATGTTTCGGCCGGGATGGGATGCAAAGGTACGCTTCAGAATCGCGGAACCATGCCCCCAACGCTTAATAACCCTGAAGTAACCAAAGTCGCCGTTGCAGCGAGCAGAGCATTGGGCCTTGATTTAACGGTTGACGAGAATTATCGGACTGCCGGCTCAGAAGATATGAGTTATTATCTGAATAAAATTCCGGGCATGTTCATGTTTATAGGATCTGCCAACGATGAAGAAGGCAAGAACTTCCCCCATCATCATCCTCGTTTTGATATCGATGAGCGTTGTTTACCGATTGGTATTGCCCTGGTGCTTGAGACTGCGCAGCGGTTGATTGAAAAAGGATCTTGAATGTCTGGGTTAATAGGCCTGACTGGTAAAAGTGGCGTAGGTAAGACGCAGGCCTTTCAGATTCTCATCAAGGCAGCCAAAAATGCGGGCCTTTCGGTTTTTGGCCTCTACTGTCCAGCTATATTCACTGAAAAAGAAAAGACAGGGATGCAAGTGTGCCTCCTTCCCAGCGGAGAAATCCATGTTTTGGGGACACTTGAAAAACGGAAAGGTTGGCTGCAGATTGGCCGTTGGTACATGGACCCCAGTGTTTTTGCCTTGGTAAACGACCACCTGCAGCAATTTGTGAGCAGCGATTTACTGCTGATTGATGAAATTGGACCCGCTGAGATCGAAGGAAAGCAGGGTTGGCCAGACGCATTGGAGTTACTGAAGGAAGATCGTTTCAAATTGGGTGTAGTTAGTTTCAGGCCAGCATTCATCGAATTTTTCAAAGAAAATTACCACGGAATCAAAGTTGTCAACCTGGATGAGGGCGGACAGAGCGCATTAAGCGACCTGATGAAACGCTTCTGCAAGCCCAACTTGCTGGATTGAGCTTGGATATAATCTAGCTATGGAAAAGAACACAGAAACCAAGATGAGTTTGGGGAGTCATCTGGAAGAACTAAGGCACAATTTACTCTTAAGCCTCATAGGGTTGGCTATTGGAGTAGGTGTTGCCTTTATTTTTACGCCACAGGTAATTGATTTTTTGGCAGCGCCCATTGGCGGTATCAGTCATTTACAGGCTATTGATGTAACCGAAACCATTCAGGTTTACATGAAAGTTGCGCTGCTTTGCGGTGTGATCCTGGCATCGCCCTGGATTTTCTACCAGCTTTTCCTCTTCATTGGCAAGGGCTTAACTCCAAAAGAAAAAAGTGGATTGTTGATTGCCATCCCCTTTGTCACTTTACTATTTGTGGGCGGGGCGATCTTTGCTTTTTTAATCATGCTGCCACCTGCGATGCAATTTTTCTCAGGATTATTGAACATCCAAACCATCATCCGCATTCGTTCTTATTTCGATTTCACTGTCAATCTGATTTTTTGGATTGCTGTTAGTTTTGAGATACCACTCCTTTTCTATATTTTGGCGCGTTTTGGATTTGTTTCAGCCAGTCAGATGACCAAAGGATGGCGAATCGCTATCGTTGCCATTGCATTGCTGGCGGCAATAATCACTCCCACGCCCGACCCCGTCAACATGGCGATCTTTATGATCCCGCTTTTTGGATTATATTTACTGAGTATTTTATTAGCTCGGCTGGCGCAAACAAATCGCGCTGCCGCAACAAAGGAGTAATTTATGGGTATCGGATGGCCTGAAGCTATTCTAATTATTGTGATTATCCTCCTGGTTTTTGGCGTTGATCGCATCAGCCGGGTTGCAGGTGAAATGGGTAAGGGTATCAAGGCCTTCAAGGATGGCCTAAACGCGGGAGAAAAACCTGCGGATCCCAACGAGACCAGTGAGCCTAAAGCCAATCACGAACAAAAGTAAGGGCATGTTCAGCAGACTGCAATGCCTTTCTTAAACTTAGGTTGGTCTGAGATTGCCTTTATCCTGATTATCGGGTTTATTTTGCTTGGACCGGATCGGATTACAAAGACAGCCAAAGATCTGGGCCTGTGGCTTGGAAAACTCAAGAAAAACGCCACTTTTCGCGAAGTGGTCAAGACTACGGATGAAATTCGCAACTATCCACGCAAGATCATGGACGACGTCCGTTTTGAGGACACCATCCTTTTTGAGGACCCAGCTGTCTATGATGACAAAATGCGTGAACATCCCATGCGCATGAGTGGTAGTGAGCGGCCAAAACCCGAAAGCGAGTTGGAATCTGGATCGGAAGCAGATGAGGAAACAAAAAACCAAGTTTGAAGGCCTGGTTTCGTTATCTTTTGTCAAAATCATTGCTATATGAAACAATAATCATCATAAGTCTTTGTAAAACGTAATCACGGAGGAGTGCAATTGAAAAATATTGTAATAACCGGTAGTACACGTGGCATTGGCTTTGCAATGGCAATGGAATTTTTGCGGGCAGGGTGCAACGTTACACTTTCCGGCAGGGGAGAAGCTTTGCCGGAAGTAGCTCAAGAGGTATTGTTGCCTTACGAAGACAAATACATATACATCCCCTGCAATGTGCAGAATTACGCAAGCCTGGAAACCCTCTGGGATAAATCTGCAGCCAAATGGGGTGGAATCGATATTTGGATTAATAATGCAGGTCAAAATGCCCCGCATGTGTGTTCGTGGGAAACGGGACAATCCTATACTGAAAACATTATTCAAACCAATATTACCGGCATGATTTTCGGTTCGCAGGTTGCAGCCGCAGGAATGCTAAAACAGGGGCATGGGGCCATATACAGCATGGAAGGCCTTGGCTCCAATAATATGATACAGCTACATTCCATTTTATACGGTACAACTAAACACGCCCTAACGTACTTTATGAAAGGGCTTGCCAAAGAACTTGAGAATTCCGGCGTAATAGCAGGGCGATTATCGCCCGGCATGATGCTGACCGATTTCATCACAAAAACACCAGACGGCATGCAGTCAGAGATCATCACCGATAAAAAGTTCACGAAAGTATTCAATATTTTGGGCGATAAACCTGAAACAGTAGCAAGATTTTTTGTTCCAAGAATTCTCAGCAATACTAAGAACAACATGCAAATCGCGTGGCTAACGAATACAAAGGCAGCCTGGCGTTTTATGACCGCAGGCTCACGTAAAAACAGGTTGATCCAAAGCAGAGAACCTGAATAAGAAAACAAGGGTAATCAAAAATGGCAGGATGCTCCAATCCTGCACTGGACGAAAACCTCATCGATCATGAGAGTAGTAAAGCAGCCAAAACACAAAAACTCTCAGGTAATCGTCATGGGGATCTAACAAAAACCAGGCGACTAAGCCTGGTTTTTGTTATGTGGGCTTGATTAGCTGTGCATTAATGCATTAAAAGTATTCATCATGTTGGAAAAAGCCTGGCCGGTATCTTGGGGGATTGGGTCAAACTGATGGTTAAATGCAGCTTCAAAGATGGCCAGCAGTTGGCTCTCTGTAAATTTATTGGCAAAACCCATGATACGACCAGGATTGCCCAGGATCTGGGGCAGGTCTCTGAGGAATTGCTGCTTTACGATGGAAGGTATTTGGGCATATTCAATGTTAGCTTCGACGCGCTTGAAGATTGGTGTTTCATCTTTGTACGTTTGCACTTCTTGAAGGGTAAGGTCGAGGGGAGTACTGGAGGGGATACTCCCAAAGTTGATCCGCAATATGTGCTTGTCTTCATCATAAGCCCAAGATGAATTAAGGCCTTCACCACCAACCTGGCAGCTCACAACTGTTGGCTTAGTAAGTCCGAAAACCTCCAACTGCCAGTATCGGGATTTAGGTAATCCAGAAAAACTGCCTTGATTCGGGACTATGTTGAATCGCCAGGTATCGCCTGAGAGTTCCTGCCGAAATTCCGTGATGGCAAATTCACCCTTCTGGTATGCCTGGGAAACCCCATCGTCTTCATAAAGACAGAAAGAGCTTGCCTTGCCGGGTACTGCCCGAATTGTCATAGAGGTCGGCAGGTCTGCGCCGTTGGACAAGCCATCATCGTTCAGGGGAATGAGTGCGCCTGATGCAATGAACGCTGGGGTGTCCTGCGAGCGACCATAAACTGCCGTCCATGACCCGCCTTGCAGATACTCGCCTGTAAAGAAATTGTACCAATCACCCCTGGGGAGCCAGATGACCTGCCTTGATAGACCGGTGGAAGGGTCCATAGGTTTGGTGAACGGAGCCGCAAGAATTTGCTGGCAGAAAAGATAAGATTGCGGTGAAGTGTAAGCGGAAGGCGCATCAGGCCAACGGTAGTAGAGCGGCAGGATCGGCGGTTCGCCAGTGGTGGCATTTTTCCAGGAGGCGTTGTAAAGGAGAGGGATGAGGCGGTGGCGCAACTGCATGGCTTGTCGGGCGGCTTCTTCCACATCCAAACCGTGTTTCCATGGAAGGCGTTCGCAATAGTGATTATTAGTCGAATGCAGGCGGAAAATGGGGCTAAAAACTCCATACTGCACCCATCTCAGGTACAACTCGTCATTTTCAATCCCCTCGCAATGTCCACCGATATCGTGGCTCCACCAGCCGAAGGCGACGTTGCTTGCAGTGGCGGTGAAGTAGGGTTGAAATGCCAGGGTTTCCCAGGAAACAATGCTATCCCCTGAGAAGCCGATGGGGTAACGATGGCCACCCAACCCTGGCCAACGCGAGAAAACGAATGGGCGCTTTCCAACTTTTCTTCCCAGGTCGTAGTAGTGCAGATGGTTGAGCCAGTAGAGTGGATCCAGCCCGGCTGTCTTTGTCCTGGTACCCTGTTGCCAATCCAGCCACCAAAAATCAATGCCTTGATCTTCAAGGGGATGATGGAGGATTTCAAAATAAGCCTGTGTAAATTCTTTGGAGGCAATATCAAATTCCGCCGGTTTTTTGGACTCCGGGTCCATTCCAAGAGCCGTGGCTATTTGAGGGTAGGCTTCTTCGTGGCTGTGCACGCCTTCCGCGGGGTGCAGATTGAGGGCCGTGCGCAATTTATGGTCGTGCAAAAAGCGCAGGAATCCATTTGGATCGGGGAAGAGGGCTTTGTTCCAGGAGTAACCCGTCCAGCCTGAAGACGCATTTCCAGTTTTGGTAACATGCCAGTCCATGTCCACAATACAGACTGAGAGGGGTAGTTGGTGGGCTTCAAAATCGAGCATGAGCTGAGTCAGTTCTTCCTGGCTGTAATTCCAGAAGCGGCTCCACCAATTACCAAGTGACCAACGAGGCAACAGACCTGGTTTCCCGCTTAGGTCCTGGTAGTCCTGGATGGCCTGTAGAAAGTCCTTACCATAGCCGAAAAAATAGAAATCCTTTTTGAAAGGGTCAGTATTACGTGGCTGCAGCCAGCCTTCCTCCGAGAAAACCAGCGAGTTCGAGTCATCTACGAGGCTCCAGCCCGAGCGGGAAACCAAGCCATTGTTGAGCGGTATGGGGCCATCGGCACGATCAAGTGTGCGGGCAGTGCCTTTCAAATTGAGATAGTCAGCATCCCCGAAGTGCCATTGTTGCCCAGATTCCTTGAGCACAATATTTAAATCCCGCCAGAAAAACTCTCCATTAAGCTTGTAGCTCAGGTAAAGGCAGGCAGTTTCAATGTGGAGCCAACCATTTTCTTCCCAAGCCTTAAATTCAGGCACCGGTTGGGCACGATACCAGAATACCTGGGATGGCCTGTCTTCGAACTTTAGGTCTGCATCGAATTCCAGGCGGATCAGGCGGTCCTTGAGAACTGTGAATCGCGCTTTACCAGATTTGACGATAGCATTTGGGTCAGCTATAGGTCGGAAAGCAGGACGGTAAAAAGGCATGAAGACTCCTCGCAATTTTGATAGACCAATTGTATCTTTGGGATTCATTTTTTGAAAATCTTAGGCTGAAAATGTAATTGGACTGATAAAATTAGGCAATTTGACGGAGGCATCCATGGCACAAATTGAAAATTCAGAAGAAGAATTGGCTGCAAGCGGGATAACAAACCTAGAAATTGAAAGTCCTGGTTCCAAGATTGTAAAGAAAAGCAAGTGGCGGACGTTGGTGGCCCTCTCATTGGGGTACTTTGTGGATCAGGGAGAAGCCCAGGCAATGTCTATCTTCAGCCCTGTTCTCAGGCAGCTCTGGGGACTCTCCATCATGAATCTTTCCTGGATCACCTTTGTGCGCTCTTTGCTCCAATCTCTCAGTTCACCATTTTGGGGTTACCTGGCAGATAAATACAACCGCAAAAAGGTGCTTTTTTGGGGAACGGGCATCTGGGGTGTCTGGACTATTATGGTGGGACTGACGCAGAATTTTGGCCAATTATTGGCAGTGAGAGTGATTTCTGGTATTGGTTTGGGATGTCTGATGCCGGCTACCTTCTCGATTATCGCGGATATGTTCCCTCCCAAGATTCGCGGCAAAATGTTGGGTATCCTCGAGGCTATCGGTACCCTGGGCATTATCATTTTCACCATGGTCTTGAGCGTATTGGCTACTCCCCAAGGCTGGCGCTGGGGTTTCATTATTCTGGGCGCCGCCAGTGTACTTTCAGGTTTGATGATTTTGCTATTTGTTGAAGAACCGGTGCGTGGCGCAGCTGAACCCGAGATGAAAGGCCAGTTAACGGCTAAAGATGCCGATCGTTACCAGACTAGCGTGGATGGCATCAAGAAGGTTTTGGCTATTCCGACCATCCGGGTGGCCATTCTGCAGGGTCTGGCAGGTTCAATGCCATGGGTCATTATGGGAGCCTTTTTCATCCTTTGGCTGGTTGAAAAACGTGGATTGAGCACGCAGGAGGCCCCTTTGGTCTTTGGGGCGATTCTGATTGGTATGGCCTTCAGTGCCATTATTGGCGGTTTACTGGGTGATTGGGCTGATAAAAAAAGTCCAAAATATGGGCGCACGATTGTCGGACAGGTTTCTGTTTTTTCAGGAATCCCGCTGACCTATATTCTTCTGACCCAGACGGCTGACTGGTCCATGCTGCAAATCGCCTTGTTCAGCTTCTTTACAGCTTTATTTATTGGATGGCCGGGAAAAGGCTCCAAAGAGCCGATGATGCAAGGTGTGGTTCCTCCCGAGCTGCGCTCGACTGCATTTGCAGCCACCACTTTCATCGAAAGCGGTTTTGCTGCGATCATTGCCTTACTCTTTGGTTTCCTGGCAGACAAGATTGATTTGCAGACAGCCATGTTGTGGACAATTCCTTTCCCTTGGCTATTATGCGGCTTGCTCTTTTCAGGTTTTTACTTCACCTATCCCAAAGATTCCCAAAATTTGCGGGCTACCATGCATACAAGAGCGCAGGAATTAGGAATAGAAAACGCAGACGAAGATTAGTAATAGAAAAGAGATCGCCTGGGCGATCTCTTTTTTTCTGCGGGAGCGACGGGAGTTGAACCCGCGGTCTCGGCCTTGACAGGGCCGCATGTTTGACCACTACACCACGCCCCCGAAACGCAGAAAAGTAGTTTATCATGCTGCTTGGCATTCGTCAAGCATGGGAACGAGAGCAAAGTAATAACGAAACCGCCTACTAAAGGTAGGCGGTAAGTGGTTGTTCCTAAGTTTAGCCGTTGACAGTGTCTTTTAAATTGTCTGCGGTTGTCGAAACTGCTTTATCTGCCTTGTGGGTCAGATCCTGGGCTGCGTTTTTGACATCATCGATGGTTTCGGTGACTTGTTTCTTGGCAGAGCGTGTAAACTCATCTACCTTTTCTTTTCCGGTTGCAGCGAATTCGCCAGCTTTTTCGCCGGTGACTTTGGAAATTTCTTCAGCCTTGGCCAAAGCATCCTTGTAAGCAACTTCTGCTTTCCTCTTGGTATCCTCGAAGGACTCAGTGCCCTTATCGCGGAGTTCGATGGCTTTTTCCTTGATCACCTGGCGGGTTTCTTCGCCTGTTTGTGGCGCTAGTAGTAAGGAAATTACGGCTCCAGCCAAAGCACCAAGGGTAAAACCCATCACAAAACTTCCAAAATCATTTGAATCTGACATACTTACCTCTCTCATTTTTTGAATTTGAACAAACCTACGAGCTTATTCAAGCTTGCTATTGAAGAATTTAGTTTGATGACCGGCTCGGTCATATTGTCGCTTAGGAACTGGACTGTTCCTTTGAGCGTGTTCACTGTATCAGTGGTGGAATGCAGAATTGGTTTCACCTCATTTTGCAGCAAATTGGTCAACATTGCCAATTGAATGATGAGGACGATCAAAGCTACTCCGATTACAAACATCTGAAGGGCAAGCAAAATGATAAAAATATCGCGGACATGTTGGGTGACTGCTGGGCTCTGGGTTGCCAGGACCACAATACCGGCTATGATTACCAGTAAAACTACTCCAAGGACGATCGCAAGCGAGCGATAACCTTTGTGTTTTTCTTCCTTGGAACTTGGTTTAACCTTTTCTTTAATTTCTGCGGTGACTTTTTCGTTTTCCATGTTTACTCTGATCTAAAATTATAGCTGAATCCTCGGCGGTGTTAGTGGGAAGGTTGTACTTCAATCTTCGAGCACCAGATCCAGCTGATCTTCTGCAAAGCTTTCGAGGTCTGCCTTGATTTGGATCTCACTGAAAAGCGCTTCCTGCTTGATTTCAATGTAGTGCTGTTTTACCAATTCCAGGATGGCTAAAAAAACAATAATAGTATCAATACGGCTTGAGTCTTCCCCTAGAAGATCAGAAAAACCGGCATTTGGATGAGTGCGCAAAAAATGCACAATATCGGTGACCTTTATTCGTAGGGTCAGTTTGGGAATGATTAATTCGTCAAATTCAGCCTGATTCTGGTCCAGGTTCGCCAGATTTTCAAGAGCGAGGACAAGATCTGTGATCTCAATACCAGACAGGTCAAACTGAACATTGACCGGGTAATGTTGGGGTAGGTGCAGATGCGTGCGCAGATCGGAGTCGATACGAGTTTGCAACCATTTGGTCGTGTTCTTGATTTCCCTGTAAATCCGCAACTGCCTGGCAAGTTCTTCACCCAAATCTTCCTCTTCCGGTTCGTGGACGGGTGGGTGTGGCAAGATGGCTTCTGATTTGATTTGTACTAATTTAGAGGCGATAACGACGAATTCAGAAATGTATTCAGGGTCAGCGTCTTCGTGTATGCGAACATAAGTAAGAAACTGGTCGGTTACTTCGGCAAGAGCAAGCTTGCTGATGTCCAGCTCAGCCTTTTGAATAAGGTCCAAAAGGAGATCCAATGGGCCAGAGTAGAGTTCTGTCGCAATAGGGTAAAAATCTGTCTTACGAATCCACGAGCCGGGCATAAAATAATTATAGCGTATCCAGATATCTCAAACCAATTTCAGCGAGCAGAAAAGGTATAATAAAGTAGCAGTTAAATTAATAAAGGGAGAGAGAACCGACGGGTTTTTTGCGGCCAAGGTTTGGCCTCAAACAAGCCGATAGTTCGAAAAATAGATGAACCCAGAAGAAAAATTCCGTTCATACCTGCCAGAAAATGTCAGAACAAGCACTCGTATTCGGCGAGCGTTGACCCATCGGTCCTTCCTGAATGAAAACAGGCATGCCCTTGAAGACAACGAGCGCTTGGAATTCCTGGGGGATTCCATCCTCAATTTCCTGGTTGCCGACTGGCTCTATCAGCATTTCCCTGAAAAAAAAGAAGGCTTTCTAACAAAGATCCGCTCAGCGTTAGTTCATACCCAACAATTAGCAAGCTTTGCGCGTAGCATTGAACTAGGACCCGCACTGCATCTTGGCAAAGGCGAGGCTCAGGCGGGCGGACATGACCGCGACGCGATCCTTTGTGATGCTTTTGAAGCGGTGATTGCCGGGATTTATCTCGAATCGGACCTGGAAACGGTGCATAATTTTGTTATCCCCATGATGGAAAAACAATCTGCCATTGTGGTTTCTGAGCACTCAGAGGAAGATCCAAAGAGCCGCCTTCAGGAGCTTATACAGGCTGATGGAATCGCCACACCTGTTTATCAGCTTGTCTCTGAAAGCGGACCTGACCATGCTAAAGTTTTTGTTGTCAGTGTCATCATCAACGAGGCGGAGTATGCCCAGGGTGAAGGCCATAGCAAACAAGCTGCTGAAAAGGAAGCTGCCGAACAGGCACTCCGAAAACTGGGACAAAAGGAATAGCATGCAAGAAAAATTAGCTTCCCTTGAATTGCAGGGGTATAAAACCTTTGCCAGGCAATGCGTGATGCAGTTTCCAGCGCGCATCACCGCAATTATTGGCCCCAATGGTTCTGGAAAATCGAACATCGCCGACGGTATTCGCTGGGTATTGGGGGAGCAATCCTATTCCCTTCTCAGGGCTAAGCGAACGGAGGACTTGATTTATTCAGGCTCTGAACTGCGTTCCAGGTCTGGTATGGCTGCGGTATCCATCGTTTTCAATAATGCCGATGGGTGGCTACCCATTGATTATGAGGAAGTGGTCCTGACCCGTCGGGCTTATCGGGATGGTCAGAACGAGTATTTGTTGAATGGCCAGCGGGTCAGACTGAAAGATATCCACGAACTGTTGGGCAAAACGGGACTGGGTGATCACACTTACACTATCATTGGGCAAGGCCTGGTGGACGTAGCGCTCTCAATCAAGCCAGATGAACGCCGTAAGTTGTTTGAAGAAGCCGCTGGCATCGGGGTCTACCGGACCAGGAAAGAAGAAGCCCTCAAGCGCCTTGAAGTTTCTGAGCGCAACCTGGAAAGAGCCAGCGATATTGTGGATGAAATTAAGCCCAGATTGCGCAGCCTGGAACGTCAGGCAACCAGATTTGGTGAGTACCAGATTGTGCAGGAAAACCTGCAGAAGAACCTGCGCGAATGGTACGGTTACCACTGGTACAAGGCTCAGGAAGAAATTAGCGCAACTCAAAATGACCTGGAAAAGGCGGAAAAAGAATCAGGGTTGGCAATCACGAAATCGCAAGGAGAGCAAGCCGCACTAACCAAGCTTCGCGAGAAAATTCAGTCAAAACGAAACGATGTCAACACCTTGCATTTGACGATGCAAAAATTGCATGAAGGCATGCAGTTGAAGAATCAAGATCTGGCAATATTAGAAGAACGCAGCCTCGCCATCGACCGCAGCCTTCAACAACTGGAGGCTGACAAAGGCACTCTTAATGAGATCCTACAATCGGACAGACAAACGTTTGAAACGCTTAAGGTTGAAATTCAGCATCTTGAAACAACCCTGAAAGAAACGCAAACGGCAAAAGATGCCAGTTGGCAGAAATTAGACGCGGCTCTAAAAGAGCGCCAAACCCTGGATAAGCAGCGTAACGAGTTACAAAGTCAATTGGTGACAGCAGAGAAGGAATTAATCGTATTTCGTTCGCGCCAACAGGATATGAATGAACGTCTTGAAATGTTCCATATTCAAAAGACGAATCATGCGAATTCACTGAAAACCCTTGACTTAGAGGAGCAAGCTGCCAAAGAAAGTCTGGAAAAAGCAGAAAAAACTCAAGTTGAGATTGAGGCAACCCAAAAGGAAATTGAAGTCCAAAGGGCGAAACTGAGCGAAGAACGTGCTGCACTTGCCAAACAGGTTGAACAGAACCTGAACCAAATAAATCGGCTGAATGTTGAGGAAAACAAAGCCAGCAACCGTCTGGATCTGCTCAACCAGAGCCAGGCTTCCCTGGCCGGCTATTCAGAAGGTGCCAAAGGTTTATTGAAACTGGCAACTCAGAAGAAAGCCCCTGGCATGACCGATCTGGCTAGCAAGTTGGAAATTCCCCAGGAATACGAAGTAGCTATTGCCGCGGCCCTCGGCGAAGCTTTGGATGTGTTGATCTTGTCCGAAGAATCAAAGCTGGAAGCGACACTTCAAAAATTAGGTCGGGAAGTAACCGACCGGGTGGCCGTGACAGGTCTCAATTGGGGCGATTCTACAGACCAGAAAACCTCCAAATCCGTTGAAGGGGTTATAGGCCTGGCCAGCGAGCTTATCCGCACAACCAGCGGTCTTGAACCGATCCTGGAACGACTGCTGGGTAATTACTTGATTGTCAAAGACCTGGCAGTGGTCGAATTTGTGCATAAGGCCAACCCAAGTATGAACATAGTCACAATGGCAGGCGAGGTTTACCTCAATAATGGGGTGGCACTGCTTGGAAGAGTAAAAACCGGTGGGAAGGTCAGTTATCTGCGTACCCACAGGGAACTGGAAGCTGAACTGCAAGCAGTTGAATTGGAATTTGAAAAAACCAGCAGTATCAGCAAATCCTTACAAAGCCAAAAAGAAGCTTTGCAAAGCCAGTTTGATCAATTTGCCCAAAAAGAAGCAAGTATCCGTGAGAAGCATACGTCTGCTCAGCAGGCTAAGAACAATTCCAGCTTAAGTCTGGCTAAACTTAGCAATCAGCGGGATTGGCTGAAGCGGCAACTGGAAGTTCTGGAAAAAGAATCCGCTTCCGCGGAAGAAAATTTGACCAAGCTCAAAGAATCCATCCAGTCCAAGGATACAGCCGTCAAGACCTTGATGCATCAGGTTGATGAAATTCGTAGTCTGCAACGAGAAAAACAGACTGACGACTTGCAGCGAACCTATAGCAACCTCGAAACCGAGTATAAAGTGCTGAACCAGCGCTTGAGCTTGCGCCAGGTCAGCCTGAACGAAGTCGAAGCACGGTTGAAGTCCGAGCAGGAACGAACCTCCGACCTGGAAAAGCGCCAGGAAGCCAATGCTGCCAATGCCCAGGCTATTGCGGAACAAAGCAAGATGCACCGGCAGGGTTTGGAAGCAGCTGGCGAACAGGCAAAAACATTGCAAGCACAGGAGATGGACCCTCAGTTGGCGGTGCTGGAGGAATTAGAGAAAGAGTTGGAAAGCTTGCAGGCTGAAGTTAGTCTGAGGCAAAAAGACCTTTCAAATCGGGACCGACTGGTGACGCATTACCAGTTGGAATTCGCCCGCCAGCAGGAAAAACTAAACGCGCTGCGCTCCAGGATCGATGATGATTTTGGTCTCATTGAACTGGAGTACCGAAGCACCTATGCTATCCTAACGCCACTTCCGTTTCCGGACATGGTGATTGAAACACTTTCTGAAGTGCAGGAATTGCCTGAAACCATTGATGAAGAAATCAGGGAACTCAAAGCTCAAATCCGCCGCATGGGCACTGTCAATGCAGAAGCACAGACTGAATACCTGGAAGTTAAACAGCGTTTTACTGACCTGACCACTCAAATTAAAGATCTAAACACAGCAATTGAGGATATCAAGAAACTGGTATTGGATTTGGACGAAATCATGCGCAAGGAATTCACCTCCACATTTAATGCGGTGGCAGTTGAATTTACCAGGATGTTCTCGCGCCTCTTTAATGGCGGTTCAGCCAAGTTAATCCTTTCGGATAACGAAGATCCAATCGAAGGCGGAATTGAGATTGAAGCTCGTCTGCCAGGAAAACGCGAACAAGGCTTGGTATTGCTATCGGGTGGAGAAAGAAGCTTAACGGCTGTGGCATTGGTATTTGCCCTGCTAAAAATATCCCCAACCCCATTCTGTATTTTGGACGAGGTGGATGCAATGCTGGATGAGTCCAATGTGGGGCGTTTCATAGACCTCCTCAAGGACCTTTCCACTGATACCCAGTTCATCCTTATCACGCATAACCGCAATACAGTCCAGGCAGCTGAAGTGATCTATGGTATTACCATGGGTAAGGATGGAACCAGCCAGCTGATGAGCCTCAAGCTGGAAGAAGTTGACGCAACATTCTTAAAATAGTGATAAAGATCTTCTCAACCAAGACCAAATTTCAACTGAGCTATTAAACAACAAAGAGACTGAAATTTCAGTCTCTTTGTGTAGATTTGTAAGTGTAGTCTACTGTGAGGTTAAGCCCGCATCAATAACGGTTTGAAGTTGGGTCGGGACTGCTGGTGTATTGGGAACTGTTTCAGCCCAGGTTGGTACAATCGTGATATCACTGCGTTGGGCCTTAACTTCCTGCAACCAATTGGTGAACTTGAAATATTTCAATTCTTCAAATTTAGTCTCGTCAACCGGATTGACACCACGGCCAACAAGTTGGATAAGGTGAAAACCAAATTGAGTTTGGATCGGGGCGCTGATCTCACCAACTTTAGTGAGGGTGAAGGCAGCTTTCAGGAAATCCTTATCCCAGTTTTGATCTTCGAGACCCATCCAACCGAGGTCACCACCGTTATCCTTGGTGCCATCGATGCTGTAGGTCTTGGCAACTTCAGCAAAATCAGCGCCGGCCTTAATTTCATCCAGGGCTTTCTGAGCTTCAGCTTCTGTTGCAACGATAATGTGACGTACCCAGACTTGTTCCTGTTCGGGTTTCATGTCCTTGGTTATTTCTGCCAAAACTTTATCGCGCAGCATTTGGGAATGGACAAGTTTTTCCATGTCACTCGAGGTCAGATCGTATGTTTTGAGCATCGTACCGTAATCTTTGACTGCTTTGGCATAGACCTGGGTAGTGTAGACAGTGGGAGTAGGTGTGGTCGAAGGTACTGTGGTTGGTGCAGCACTGGTGGGAGTTCCTTCAGCGACTGGTGCGGTAGGTTGCGCTTGGGCAGTTGCGGTTTGTAGACCTGAAATTACCGTTTCTGTGCTGGCAACCTGTGTAGGATCGAGGGTCGGAGCAGGTGTAGGTGTTTCGGTAGGTTTGATGATTGCCAACTGGGTTTCTGAGAGCGTGGAAGTGGCTACGAAAGTGGGCGTGACCGAAGGTGTAAGGGTTCCGTTAGGAAAGAAGTTGAATACCTTTTGCAGCTCAAGCTTCAATTCTTCATCGGAAACCTTGATACCAAGCTTGTCGGCCTCTTCCTGGATCAATTTGTCGTCAATCATACGATCGAGCACAGTTTTGCCATAATTAGTGGGGTTGTTAAGCTGGTCGATCAGATTTTTGGCAGTGGACATAAAATTACCACCCATTGAACCAAACATCTGGCCGTATTCAGCATAACTGGAGGCCTGGTTGAGGGTTGTCAGGCGTGAATAACGCACTTCGGTTTCGAATTCTCGGGCGGAGATTTTTTGATCACCAACATTGGCTACAGCTCGATTTGGCTTCACATAGAGTTGATTAACCAGGGAATACACCACTAAGGCTAAGACGGCCAATAATATGGTGCCGCCGACAATGATGATGGTGCGAATCTGCCGCTGCTCTTTTTCCTGGCGGACAATGTGCTTACGGGTAACCAGCTTTGGCTGTTCGGTTTGTTTTGCCATAATAAGCCTGGTTATTCTTTGTTGTAGTTGTCAGTCCAGAGATCTCCAGCGAAGGGGATCAGGGCGATGTGGCGGGCATTCTTTACCGCGGCAGCGATTTCACGCTGGTGACGGGCACAGCATCCGGTTTGACGACGAGGGCGAATCTTGCCAGTTTCATTGACATAACGGCCGATGATCTCGGTATTCTTGTAGTCAATTTTCAGATTTTTATCTGAGCAAAATTGGCAAAATTTAGGGCGGGAGACATACTGGCGGCGATTGCCACCTTCTCTGTCACCACGATTTTCACGGGGGGTGTAGGGTCGGTCAGACATTTTGAGCTCCTCTTAGTCCACACGGACGATAATGTGGCGCATCACCTGTTCGTTGTATCCCAGGGCGCGTTTGATATTGACAATTTCGGTCGGGCTGGATGTGAAATTGATCAGGACATAATAGCCTTCACGGGTTTTGTTGATGAGATAGGCCATCTTGCGTTTGCCCCATTTTTCGGTTTTGGTGATTTCACCTTTTCCAGCAGTAATGAGTTTTTCGATCGTTTCGACAGCAACCGCAGTGGTTGCTTCGTCCAGGTCTGCCTGGAGAATGTACACAAGTTCATAATTATGCATGCGTTCGAGGCTCCTTTCCTCGGGTTTGCTCCGTTTAGCCACCGTGGGTGGGTACGGAGTGGAAGGTTTGTACTCAGGTATCCCTGAATTTAACAGGTCAAGTTTATCACTTTTTAAGGGATAAACAAGGGCTCTTTCAGGTGGATGTAAGAGCAAAATGATAATGTCCTAAAGTAGCAAAATAGAAATGTCCTAATTAAGATTAGGAGCTATGAAATGGACAATCGAAATGAGCAACAAAGAATTAGCCCGGAAAACTGAAGTAGAAAGGG